>Ga0187783_10000012_pt1 | contig 227262 bp, 196 predicted proteins | sample 1015_SJ02_MP02_2_FD_132471 | JGI IMG/M metagenome (GOLD analysis project Ga0187783, IMG submission 132471) | Tropical peat soil microbial communities from peatlands in Department of Meta, Colombia - 1015_SJ02_MP02_20_MG | ecosystem: Environmental > Terrestrial > Soil > Wetlands > Peat... | reverse complement strand
CCCGCCGTTTATTCTCCGATACTCCCCACTCGCTCTTGATCCACCCGCGCTGCTCGATGCGATAGAGCGCCGGATACAGCGTTCCCTCTTCCACCTTGAGCATTTCTTCGGCGAGCTGTCCAATGCGCTGTCCCACTCCGTACCCGTGCATTGGCCCCAGCGAAAGAGCCTTCAGCACCAGCATATCCAGCGTGCCTTGGGGAAGTTCCGGTTTCTGCTTTCTCATCTCACTCTCTCTCCTATTTGCTTCTAGTGGAGTCAAAGATACACGACCCTCCCTAGAAGGTCAAGGGGTTGCGGTAGTGGCTTGAGGTGAAGGAAGGCAACCAAAGTCCTGAGTAACGAGCTAACCGGACAATTGATCGGGTAACTGGCCGGTCAGTCGCCCTATCTCGCACGATTGGTTACAAAGATTCAGCGGCAGGCCCTGGCGACAAGCGATAGAAATCAGGCTAAATCAATGCGTTGTGTACAACTGTGGCCTATTGCCGCTCATCTCCGCTGACATCGGTTTCTGAATTGACACGATGGAGGTCTGCGGTTCGAGCCCTACGATCTTTTTCAATCACTTAGCACCCGTAATTGTCTGTCGGTGCTTTCCGCTAAGCGCATGCGTCCAAATTCTCGACCCGCCACCGCCTGCACATGCGCAATTGTTTATGTAGCCCCGCTTGTGATAGAGGAAAGGGATGATTTTTCTGAGGAAACGGACGCACAGCTTGTGGGCAGCACTGCTGATCGCGTTGTTGACGGGCGGGGCTCCGCGGAACGCCAGCGCAGAGGATAATGGTCTCGAGCGCACGCCCGTTCTCGGTTGGAGTAGCTGGAGCTTCCTACGCAAACAGCCCAGTGCAGGCCAAATGAAAGCTCAGGCGCTGGCCCTGCATAATTCCGGATTGCAAGAAATCGGGTACGAATACGTAAACCTCGACGACTTTTGGTATGAGTGTCCAGGACCGCAGGGTCCAAACGTCGACCCTTATGGCCGCTGGATTACAGACTCATCGAAATTCCCGCCGCAGGGAAATACCGATGGCATTAAGGTAGTCGCTGACTACATCCACAGTCTCGGGATGAAGTTTGGGATCTATGTTACGCCCGGTATTTCTAGCCAAGCACTCAAGCGGAACACCCCCGTTAAGGGCACATCGTACACGGCTGCCCAGATTGCGGAACCGTCTGTAAAGGAGAACAACTACAACTGCAAGGGCATGGTTCGCGTCGACTACGGCAAGCCTGGAGCGCAGGAGTATACGAATTCTTGGGTAGAAATGCTTGCCGGGTGGGGCGTCGATTACATCAAGATTGATGGCATGACCGACAGCAACGCCGCTGACGTTGAGGCTTGGTCGAATGCTATACGGCAAAGCGGGCGGCCCATGATTCTGGATGTCACGCAGGGGGAGTTTACAAGCGCTATCGCCCCGACATTAATGAAATACGCTAATCAATGGGAATTTGCGCCCGACGTCGAATGCTATCGCTGCGAAAAGGGCGGCAGCAGCTACCCGCTGACCAGCTGGGCCGACGTTGCCAAGCGGTTCAACTATGTGGCGGAGTGGCAGCCTTATGCTGGTCCGGGCGGTTTCAACGACTATGACTCCATCGAGATAGGAAATGGCAGCAACGACGGGCTGACTCCGGTTGAGCGCCAGACTCAGATCAGCCTTTGGGCACTTGGAGCGTCACCCCTCATCCTCGGCGTGGATCTTACTCACCTCGATCCAACGGATCTGCAGAAATACTTGAAGAACTCCGCGGTCCTTGCTGTTGACCAGGATTCGATCCCCGCGAAAAGGGTGCTCAACGCCCGCAATCAGCAGGTGTTCGCCAAGAGGGAGGCCAACGGAGACGCGATCGTCGGTTTGGTCAATACTGGCAAGAAGGCAGTGGAAGTCTCCGTTCCAGCATCTACCGTAGGCCTCCCCGAAAACAAAAGCGGCTATTCCTTAGATGACCTGTGGACCGGCGAGACGAAGAAAACAAGCAGCACCATCAGTGCAGTTGTTCCGTCGCATGGGGTCGTCCTGTACCGCATCAGGGGACTTTGAACAACTTCACGCTGGCCGCTAGTTCTACTCGAAACTCAAGCCAACACTGATCCGCCGCAGGAGATTGAAAAATCGAGGTCGATAGCTGAGGACGAGCAATCTAGCGAAGTCCTGAGTAACGCGCTAATCAGGAGTTTGGTCTGTGAACGCGAGTTAGCAAGGAGCGGCTAACGGTTCCGAAGGCAGGGCCCGAATGGTGGCCCTCCTCATCACTCTAGACCGTCACCGATCCGGCCTTCCGGTGTCTCCACCTGCTTTCCTAAGCGGCTTTTGAGCTTCGAGACACTTCGCCTTCGGTGAGCTCGTTGGTGCGCTTGCTGGGTTTCTTGGCGAGCATGATTCTCGGATACTTCCGCTGTGCACCGCTTGCACACGCCCCCCAGCCAACTTAAAACAAACGGATTCCCCGCAGCTTGTCACCTTCCTTACCGCGAGCTCACAACCCAGCGTCGCCGTCTGTGGCGCTGAAAGTCTCCGCTTCTCTCGCCTTTTGACTTGCGTCTAACATAGCCGCAGAATTTAGAACGCAGGAAGAAGTCTTCGTCGAAGGATACATGGCTTATGACAGACTGGTTCGCCCGCCCCGTCCTGCACGTGACCGACGTTGATGCCTCGATCCGCTTCTACGTTAACCGGCTCGGCTTCACGAGTCCCTGGCGCTATGACGAGAACGGAGAACTTACGTTGCGCAGGTCGAACGGCGGGGCTGCGCGCTGATTCTCTCCGACCAGTGGCCGCAGAAGGTTGGCAAGGGGCTGATCTTCATCTCACTGAACGTCGAGCCGCCGACGCACGAGGCCGCGGTCGCCGCGTTGGACGCACTGCGCGCAGAACTCGAAGCCAAGGGCGCTCCTGTCAAGGACGGGTCTTGGGGCTACCGCATTCTGGTGGTCAATGATCCCGACGGCAATCAGATCTTCTTCAACTATCCCGCCGAGAAGGAGAAAACAAGTTGAGCAATCTCGACTCCATGCTCCAGCGTAACAAAGACTTTGCCGCTAAACAGTCCGCTGGAGGCACTCTTATGCCTTGGCTTCCGCGGGCCCTGCCGAATGTGAAGGCTATCATCATCGGTTGCGCCGACATGCGTGTGGATCCGGCTCACGTGCTCGGAATTAGGCCTGGTGAGGCTGTCGTGCTGCGTAACATCGGTGGTCGAATCACACCGGGGTTGTTAGAGCAGTTGGGTCTCCTGGGCCGAATCGGCGAGGTCGCCAAAGAGATTCCGGGCGGCGGCGGGGAGTTTCATATCATTGTGCTTCAGCACACGGATTGCGGCATCACTCGGCTCGCCGGCGACCCCGACAAGCTGGCGCACTACTTTCAAGTGAAGGAAGGCGAGCTTAGGATGAAAGCGGTCACAGATCCTCGCGCGGCAGTCGCCATCGACGTTGCTGCGCTCCGAGCGATTCCCGCCTTGCCGGGCGCGTGGCTTGTGTCAGGCCTCGTTTATGATGTCGCGACTGGACTTGTTGAAGTGGTGGTACCGCCGGCGCCGATCCGTACTAGCTAAACATCGATCAGAAATCCCCAAGTGGAGACTCTGATCCCGTTGCGATTTGTCAGGCGATCTCGTGGGCCGTAATTTGATACTTGAAATTGTCGGCATCGAGAGCGTCGAGTCGTCCCGCTGCAGTTTCTGCTTGCGGATACATGAGGAATCCCAGCGCGGCGCCCTTCGACCCGGGCAGATCGACGTCGTGCGCGAAATTGTAAGCCATCCAGTTCATTTCCCAGGAACCGAACAGCCTCGCGCGTGCTTTCTTCACTATTTCATCATCGAGCGGGCGATTTCCAGGTGGTTCCTCCAGCACAACTTTGCGAACATCCGCGGGATCGACAGGAACCCATCCGTAGCCCTCGAGATAAACCTGGGCCCGGCAGTGCTGCGCTTTCGTCACATTCTCCGTCGCGGGCCCAAGGCTTTTGTATCCCAGATTCGATTTGATGACTCGAATGCCGTAGACGTCCCGCGCGGGAAGGCCGGCGGCGCGCGCAAGTCCTACGTAAAGCGCGTTCAGGTCAGCGCACTTGCCCCCAAGATCCTTCGTCTCCAACATGAAGCGAATGTCGCCCGTGCCGCAGCCGCGCGTCTTCGGATCGCGAAACGTGTTTTCAACGACCCACTCGTAAATCGCGCACGCCTTCTCGATATCTCTCGTCTTGCCCGCTGTGATCTCATCTGCTGTTGTCTTGACGATTCCGTCGGTCGGCAATAGCTTCGTTGGCCGCAGAAAATGTTGCAGTTCGTCGCGATTTTCCTTTGCCCCACCGCCGGGCGTGGAAAGATCGACGCTGTAATCCCTGGTCTGGATTCGGCTCGTCACGGTCACAATCGGCCGCACACCATCTGGAAATTCCGCTGCGATAATTCCGAGACGGTCGGACGGCCCTTCCGAGAGCTTCGCCGCACCACCTTCGGCAGTGAAAGCATTGGAGAGCGTCTTTTGGAAAGGCGTTTCGCCCAGCAGAGCGGCAGGCACCCATACACGCGTCACGCCAGAAGGTTTCAGCACCTCGATGCTCGTCGTAACTTCAAACGTCCGCCAACTGGGAGAAGCATCCTGCGCGAATATCGGCGCAATTTTCGGAAGCGCCAGGCCTGCCATCACTCCATTTGCACACCTCAGAAACTCACGCCGATCCATAGAGCCCCCGTCCAGTTCGACCTTCAAAGTTGCGCCGAGCCGTACTGCTCACGCCATGCGACCGCGGGACGACAACTCGCCGGTTGTCACTTCAGCTTTGCGTATTCGGCCTTTGCTTGAGCCAGAACCGGAACATCGCCGTCCGCGTCCTTCCACAGCGCGAAGAAATCCTGATAGGCAGTTCGCGCTTTGCCGGAGTCTCCTGAAGTGGCGTAGGCGCGGGCCAGTCCCAAGCGAGCCAGGCTGTTCTGCGGCGCCCCCGGATAGATGCCGGGATGGTCAATGATGATTTGAAACTCTGCCGCCGCTTGTTGCCCCTGACTTGCCGTTAAATAGGCCAAGCCGCGAATGTAAGGAACCGGGAACTGTCCGAGATCGTATGGACGAGCAGCCTCCAACGCCGCGACGGCGGCAGCCCCGTCGCGTTTGTGTATCGCCTCCAGCGCGCGTACTGCGGGGGCGATAATCTGCTTCAGCTGAGTATTGTCTGGATAAGTCCGCAGTAGTGGATCCAAGACCGCCTGCGCCTCCTCGAAATCCCCGCCCACTGCATAAGCCGCCGCCAAATCCTTGTTCGTTACGAAATCGTTGCTCGTTTTCGCAGCACTTCTTGCCAATTCCCGCGCACGAGCGTTGTCACCCGCCATTGCGTGGAAGAGGGCATCTAATGCCAGATTATCCGCCGCAGAGCTGCGCAAGCTCTGTGCGAGCAGCTCGCCAACGATTTTCTGGATCTCCTTGTCGCACTCGCGCAATTGTCCCTTGTTGGCCTCGTAAGCTGCCTGCGTCAATTCGGCGAACTGTTCGACCGGCAACTGTGCCAGCCGCGCTGTTTCAGCTTGATATTGAGCCGCATCGTTCTCGGCGATTGCTAACCGTAGCAAGTCGGCATGGATGAGGGAATTATCGAAGCCGTGTGCGATCGCCTGCCGGCCCACGTCGCGCGCTTCGTCGAACCGGTTTAGGGCCGTGTAAGCTTCAATCAGGTGAAACCAAGTATATACAGTGTCAGAATCAATCTCGTTCCCCCTCTTCATCGATTCCAGCTCTTTGTCGTATTGCCCGTGAAAGAAATACTCGACGCCGAGATTGGTTATGGCCACAGCATCGCGCGGATAGTTTTGTATCCAGAGCTGGTATTCCTCAATCAACTTTTCGGAGTTTCCTGTCACGATGTTGTCGTATTCCGTCAAAATGTAGTAGCGCTCCGGTTCGCTCACCCGATCGATGCGCTCATACGCCTCCTTGGTATATTTCTCTGCTTCATCCTGATCGACAAGGTTCCAGTAGGCAATCCCGGTGCGCGCGTACGCCATCGCAAAATTCGGGTCAAGATCGATCGCTTGTTTGAGTAAGGCGATTCCGCCCAGCTCATCTCCGGAGTAGCGCTTCTTCAGGCCGAGCGTGTAGGCCTGCAGCGCTGGCAGTGAAGAAGTCGTTACATCCTCGATCGGCTTATCGAACTTCTGCACGGTAGCCAGCGATTCGCCCAGTTCGCGCCGCAAATCGCTGCCGGCCTTCCCTAGCGCCTGAAGCACCTCTTCTTTTTTTGTGGCTTGGGCCTGCGCGCGGCCCAAGTTTTCGCCCGAATGCGCATTCACCGCGTCCAGCGTAATCACATACTGCGAGCCAAGATTGGCGATGGATCCCACCAGCATCGCTTTCAGTCCCTCGCGCGCACAAATCTCTCGCCCGAGATCTTCCGTGACGCGCGTGTCCGCAGGCCGCCCCATCATCACCAACGAGTGCCGCACGCGCTGCTCGCTGAAAACGTTTAGAAACGGCGACTGTTCGAGATCGGCAGCCAGCGCCTGCTTGAGCGTGTCATCAAACACTGCGTCGCTGGTTGTGTTGTGAAAATCCGTAATCAAAATGGTGTCGCGTTCAGTGAGTGCGCTGGCGCGCCGCAAGTGCAGGACTCCAAATGCAGCCACCGCGAGCGCCACGATCGCCGCCGGCACACCGATCCATAAAAACCTATTGCGCCGTTGTGCCTCAGGCGGCGCGCCGCCCGCCACAGCGACAGCCGCACTCCCGCTAGTCGCAGCCGCCACGGACCCCGAGCCAGCGGCAGACGCCGTCGCACTCGATTGCGCAGGCACAGACGCCGACGCAGGTTCAGGCGCAGGCGGCACCGCTCGCGAGCTTCCCGAGCCCGCCGCACCCGCACCTCCCGATGCCGGCGCCGCGGCAGGTACCCGCGCCGATGACTGCGAACCTTCCTCGTCCACCGGCCGGTATGCTGCACTCCTCGCCGAATCGGTCTCGCGCTTGATGCGTTTCAGGTCAGTGCGCAAATCAGCGGCGTGCTGGTAACGCAACTCGCGGTCCTTTTCCAGAGCTTTGTTGATCACCTCTTCGAGTTTCGGCGGGAGTTCAGGATTCAGCCGCACCGGAGAGACCGGCGCGCGGCTGAGAATCGCCTCGAATATGACCGCCGACGTCTCTCCGCGAAACGGCATCGAACCGGTCACCATTTCATAGAGCACGGCACCATGCGAAAAAATATCCGTGCGCGCGTCTAGTTCTCTCCCGCGGGCCTGCTCGGGAGACATGTAAGCCACCGTCCCCATCGTTGTGCCCGGGCTGGTCAGGTGTTCAGGCACCTCCGTTGCTCGAGTGGCCATCGAAGCAGCCGATGGGGCGCCAGCGCGGTCCGGCACCACTTTTGCCAGACCGAAATCCAGGATCTTCGCGTGCCCCCGCCGGGTGACAAAAATGTTCGCGGGCTTGATGTCGCGGTGAACGATGCCTTTAGAGTGCGCGGCATCCAGCGCATCCGCAATCTGGACGCTGAGATCGAGCACCTCGTCGATCTCCATGGGTTTACCCGCGATCAGATGCTTCAGCGTGCTTCCTTCCAGGAACTCCATCACGATGTACGGGTGGCCGTCGTGCTCGCCGATATCGTAGATCGTGCAGATGTTCGGGTGATTCAGCGCTGAAGCGGCGCGAGCTTCGCGCTGGAAACGCTCGAGTGCCTGCGGATCTTTGGCCAGCTGATCGGGCAGGAATTTTAAGGCGACAAAGCGGCCCAGTCGCGTGTCTTCGGCGCGGTAGACCACGCCCATGCCGCCGCCGCCGAGTCGTTCTAGAACCCGATAATGAGAGATGATTTCGCTGTTCATGCGAACGCGCATGTTAGGCTGCGCCGCTGAGCAAGTCAACGAACCTTCGGGAATCTCCAGCTGCGCACAATCTCTACGTCACTGCCTCTGCGGGGCCCCGATGCGCCGAGACCGCGCGCGCGAGGAGATGGGGCGCGGGCGACCTGGTCTCAAAATTGAGAGTGTCTGCGCGGGAATTCTCTGGAAGTCGCAGCCGCACCAAATATCTAACCTGTTTATTTGCAGCGCGCTTCAAAAGATCATTCCGCGTGCAAATGCGATCCGCAAGTTGCAATTTCGGTCCTAAAAATGTTGGGAGATTTCTGGAGATTTGTACGAGATTCAAATTCCGCGAGAGGATTTGCAAAATCACTTTCTCAGGTGAATTCCGTGCAAAAACCAATTGTCCGGTTACCGCGTTAATCAGGACTTCGGCCCGCCACGGTTAAGTTCGAGATGGTTCCTTACGCCGACGAGTTGCGAATGAACAACCGGCCAGAATTGGCACATTCGACGCATCGCTTTCCGTTAATCCAACCCGATCCAGAACAAGACGCGCACGCGGCCCAATCGTCAACGCCGAGGGCGCTGATCGTGGTCCCAAAGCATCGCCCGTCGCTAATCCTCTGAACGCATCGTTTGTTGCTGAGCTGTATGTCGTAGGTGCGCTTCCCCGACGCGGGGCAATACGCCACAGGTTTCAGCCATTTATCCATGCCGTCAATCTGCACACGGCGAGATATCAAGGTTTCGGCAGCAACGGTGACCGTGTAGTCGCGAGAGTCTTACGAAGAAAACCGCACATGAAACGCATACTCGCATCCCTATGTCGTGGACTTGAACCCCAATGTATTCCATGAAAACGGCTTCGCTCATTTCACCCTCGTCTGCCGCGATCGTCTTTTCCCATTCCTCGCGATGAGCTGCGCCGCCACTCGCTAAGTTCCGCTTGCAACTCGTTTTTGCGTGTCTCATTCGTTTCAATCAACAAGCTACGCTCAAGCTCCGCTATTCGCCCAGACACAAAGTCTGGGCGTCCCGATGATTTCTTCGGCTTTTCAAATCGCATCGTACTCTTGCCTCCTCAAAGATCCTCGAGTCTTCGGTTCTCGCAACGTCAGTGAACTGTGGTCGTGGTGCGGAAACCTACCCGATTGGACTCGGAAAGGACATTCGCTCCAATCAGATGGATGGTTCTCGGCGTCGGGTTCTTCAAGTCGCCGGAGAAAGTATCCAATTGAACGGTAGGATTCGAACGAGTCTCGCCTTGGACGCTTTCCCGTGCCAACAGCAGTCGGTATTCAAACAGGCCAGCTCCTCGTCTCCAAATAATTTCATGGCCTCGGCTTCCGAAAGCGACACGTTACCGCATTTTTTCTGGAGGTTGATGTTGTGGCCCTTGGGGCATTCAAAAACGAATCGGTAGGCGTTGCTCATACACGATATTAACACGCCCTCGCGTTGGGAGGCCCAATCTCATTCGTAACTTGTACTGCCGCGACAAATTTCAGTTCGGCTAGCGCAGAATGCTCTGGACATTAAAGTCGAAGCGTGAGAAACTGAGTGTGCGTTTGTTGCTCTTGTACAACCTTTGGAATCTTTGAGGTCTGCAAGTCCACACTTGCAGGCCTTTTTTTTGGTTTGGAGGCGGTGGAAGTGGCACCAAATAGCTCAAACAGAAAAGAGAAATACAATTGAAGGAACAAGGAACAGTGAAGTGGTTTAACGCCAGCAAAGGCTTTGGGTTCATCCAACGCCAGTCTGGCGAGGACGTTTTCGTCCACTTCTCCGCCATTCAGTCGGAAGGGTACAAATCGCTGAATGAAGGCCAAGCGGTTGAATTCGAAGTCATGCGAGGCCCCAAGGGCTTGCAGGCATCCAACGTCACGAGCCTGTAACCAGTTTTGAGAGCGGGCCCGCTAACAGCGGGCTCGCTTCATTTTGTGAGACTGCCGACCGGCAGCTTTGAAATGAGCAAAGCAATCACCATGCAATTCATCGGCTTTGAGTCAAAACGGTTGGTGCGGGAATATATGTTTACCGTGCGTGAGTCTTCCGCCAAGCCCCGCGACTTTATTCTTACGATTTCCAATGAGTCATTCGACACGCACCGAGTGCGCTACCAGGATGCCCCGGATGTTTGCTCACGTAGGCTGCAGCGCGAACTGGCCAGCCATGCCAACCACCCGCCCGAAACCCACTTCTATATCACCGACATAGAACTTGACGATTACCGGGCGCATCGTACCTCGCAGACTAAGCTGTAGGCAACCTATTCGCTCGCAAGCCGGTCGATTTCTGGCGTCGGACAATTCCTGGCCTGTCCCTCCCCACCCTCGTCTCCTTCGGCAAGAGCGCAGTGGTGCCATAATTCATCTTGAGCGTGGACCGGCGGGTGGCTCACCCATTGATCTGACCGGGGATTTTCGGTGCAGCCGGGTGCCCCAGGGTTCCTCTCAAATTTCGCCCGACACTTCGACCGGAAGCCTCAACGCAATCGTCCGAGATCAGTGGACTAGCCCTCTTGGAAGACGGCGAGCCGAGCCGCGAGCACTCGGTAATATTCGGCAGTCTAACCGAATTAGAAAAATTGCGTCGTTCAGTGGCAGTTTCGAATCTAAGCGTCAGTTCGTCCCGAGCATTGGCAATTTTGAGACGAGCTGCGCAGGAATAAGCCATGAAGACAATCTTATCCCGCGTGATGGCGATCGTCGCCCTCGGGCTCGCCGTATTCGCGGGCAGGCACGAGCGCTTCTAGATGAGGGGATCTAGAATGACAGAACACCACGCGCAGCCGACAAGGATGATGGGCATCGACATGAAGCTCGAGGTCGTCGTCATCCCGGTCTCGAACATAGAACGCGCTAAGGACTTCTACCAGAGCCTCGGGTGGAGACTCGACGCCACGCCATCCGCAGTGGTTCAGTTCACGCCTCCAGGCTCGGGATGCTCCGTCCAGTTCGGCGGGAATCGTACGACGGCCGCTCCGGGCTCGGCACAGGGTCTTTGGCTGATCGTTTCCGACCTGCAGGCCGCCCTGAACCAGATGGCCGCCGCTGGAATCCGGGTGAATGAGGTCTACCACGTCGACGCCAACGGCAAAGCCAGTGGCCTCGATCCCGAGCGACACAGCTACCGCTCATTCGCCTCGTTTCAGGACCCAGACGGAAACCGCTGGGTGCTGCAAGAAGTCACGACCAGGCTTCCCGGGCGCCTCGACCCTTCCACCACTTCGTATAGCTCTGCTACTGACTTGGAAAGCGCCCTTCGCCGTGTAGAAAAAGCCCACGGAGAGCACGAAAAGCGCACCGGCGAGCGAGACGAGAACTGGCCTAAATGGTACGCCGAGTATATGGTAGCGGAGCAGTCCGGGGCCAAACTTCCGACGTGATCGATTCTGGCTTTTTACTCAGCCCTTTTGACCAATCTCCGGTGGAGGACCAGAAAATGTTGTCCCCGCCACTCGATGCGCTGAGGGAAAAAGCTCGCTAGCCACGCCAGCAGGCCGAATACATCGCGCAGCGGCAGCATCCACATGCGCCGAAGCAAAAAGCGGTCCCGCATCCCCTGCAATCCCACCGAAATCGCCGCAGCACCGTGTAGCAACAGCGCGACGGCATAGTACGCGACTGCTGCCTCCACCGAAACAAGCCCTGCCACTAGAATTGCCCACAGCAGCGGCTGCGTGAAAATCAGGCCCACATGGCCGAGCGGACGCGAGTAGCGGATGCTCAGATTCCATCGCACCTGATGCCGGAACGCGTCGGTGAAGGTTTCGCGCGGATACACAATGTCGACGGAAAAAGGGCTCAGCTCCACGCGCGCGCCAGCGCCGGCGATTCGGTTGCCGAGCTCGTAGTCGTCGCTGAAATAGTCGGCGATCGATTCGAAGCCGCCAATCGCCGCCAGACGCTTCTTCGTCGTGGCCATCACCGCGCCCAGCATGAAATTCAGGCGCCCGGAAATTCCCGCCACGATCACGCTGGGCGCAAAATCGGCGCTGTTGCCGAAGGCTTCGAGTTCGGCGGGAAGCGAGCCATCGGTAAGTCCGCGATAAAGACACGTCACACCGCCGGTTTCGGTATTTGCGAATGGCGCCATCACGGCCCGCAAAAAACCTGACTCCACTCGCACGTCGCTGTCGCTTACCACCAAGTGGTCGTAGCGAGCTTCGCGCGCCATCCGGCAGAGCTTGTTCACTTTGTCGCTCGAGCCGATCGGCTCGCTTCCGATAAGAAGCCGAATCGCGACGCCCGGAAAATCCGCAACCACCTTATGGATTGTGGCCAGCGCTGGCTCAGATTCATCGGAAACACAGAACAAAATTTCAAACGCGGGATAATCCTGCTGGCAAAAACTCGCGAAGTTTTCGTAGGCTTCGCGGTCGAGACCGAGAATAGGTTTCAGGATGCTGACGGGTGGCGAGAAATCAGGCGGCGCGTCGGTCTCCCCGCCGAAGAATCGGGCCCCAGCAGCGATGGCAACGACGTAATAGGCGATCGGCGCAACCGCAAGAACGAGCAGCGCGTCGCGGATGGCGATTGAAATCACGCGAGTGTGAACGCCGACATATTACGGCAGAACGAAAGGGTTGGGGAAATCAAACTGCCCGGGGAGGCAACAAAAAATGTGCAAACGCGCTGCGCTCAGCCTTTGCCAAGATAAACGAGTATCACTCCGGCGCAAACCAGCAGCACACCGATCCAGCGCTGGCGCGTGACCGCTTCGCCAAGAAACCAGCGGCCGCCGATCGCTCCCACCACGTAGCTCAGCGACGTAATTGGAATCACGTAGCTTACGTTGGCGCGCGACAGCATTCCCAGCAGCGCAAAATAGGCCACGCCCATCATGACAAATCCGAGCCACATCCAGCCCACTCGAAACGCCCGCCAGATGAAACTGACGATCGCGGCCGGAGTGAATTGATGCATCTCGCCGATAATTTTCATCGCACGCGTAACGCACAGTTCGCCCACTGTGCCGATCACAACGATGCAGAAGAAGAGCAATATCTCAACGAGCATGAACGCTCTCCAACTCAGGCTCCAAAGTCTCCGCTTCTCTTTCAGCGGGAGCCTCCAACACAGCCGGAACAGTCGTACGCGGCGGCGTATACCCGATCACCAAAACCCCCAGGCACACGATCGCGATTCCGCCCCAACGCAGAGGCGTCACTCCTTCACCGAGAGCGTAGCGTCCAAGCAGCGCCACTATGCCATAGGAAAGAGCCGTGGCTGGCTGAACGTAACTGTAGTCCGCCCACGTGAGCACGAGGGTATAGGAAATGAAAAAGCCGATTAGCAAAACGGTCCCGATGCACACGGCTGGCGACGTGAGAATCTGGAAACCGTGATGAAGAATCGCAGCGGCCGACCAATCCGCCGCGGGCCCGATGCGCCGCATGCCTTTGCCCAACAATAGATCGCCCACCGGGCCCAGAACGATCAGCATCGAAATGAGCAGGTAGGTCTTGAAACGCAGCTTGGGCGAAACGCTCATGCGCCCTGGGATTCGCTGCTGACTGCCGGTGAGTCCATCCCGGCCATCGGAACCTTCACTGGCACAAGCGCCTTCTTCTCAACGCCCTTCCGTGCCACCTTCCACCGGTCGTGACGAAGTTTCAGGAAATCCACCGCTTCATGGAACAAGCGCTTCCGTTCGTGGCCGTCCCAAAGCGCTTCGCGCACGATTCGCCACGCAACGCGGGGCCGGAAGTAATAGCTGTCGTAGAAACGGTTCACGGATTCCACCATGTACTCGCGGCTCAGGCCGGGATATTCAAGGTGCGGAAGCTGGTGGCCGCCTGCGTCCGTAAGCGCCTCGGTAGCCAGAAAGCCCTCACGCTTCCCCTGTTCGTACAGCTCGGTTCCGGGATAGGCGTGCGCCATGGAAACCTGAATCGTCTCGCAATCGAGTTCCTTGGCGTAGTCGATGGTCTTCTCGATGGTTTCCTTCGTTTCCCCGGGCAGGCCGATGATGAAGTCACCGTGAACGTGGATGCCCACTTTCTTGCAGTTCTTTACGAAGGTCCGCCCCATCTCGGTGGTGGCGCCCTTCTTAATGTTTTTCAGTATCTGCGGATCGCCGGATTCGAAGCCTACGATCAGCAGGCGGCAACCGCCATCCTTCATAGCCTTCAGAGTTTCGTAGTCGCTATGGACGCGCGCGGTGCACGACCACTGGAAACCGACAGGTTGAAACTCCTTGCACAGGGCCAGCACGCGATCCTTGCGAATGTTGAACGTGTCATCGTCAAAGAAGAATTCCTTCGCCTGCGGAAACATCTTGTGTGCCTGCCGAAATTCGCGCGCCACGTTCTCCACCGAACGCACGCGCCACGCGTGCCCGGAAAGCGTTTGCGGCCACAGGCAGAACGTGCAGAGCGCCGGACACCCCCGCGCCGTGTAGAACGAAACGTAGGGATGAAGCAGGAACGGCACGTTGTAATTTTCGATGGTCAAATTGTTCTGATAGACGTCGGTGGCGAAAGGCAGCGCGTCGAGCTCTTCCGTATGCAGCGGCGCTCTCGATGGATTGTGAATTACTTTGCCGTCTTTGATGTAGCTGACGTTCGAAATGCCGGAGATAGGCTTGCCGAGTGCGTAGTCGACAACGGCGTGGTCGAATTCACCGCGAACCACGAAATCGATGTCCGGACTCGCGAGCAGGCTTTCGGCAGGCTTGATCTGTACCTGCGGCCCAACAAATGCAATCTTGATGTCAGGCTTCTTTTCCTTCATGGCGCGAGCCATGCGAAGGTCGCTGTAGAAACCGACCGTCGAAGTGAAAAGCACAACAAATTCGTAATCTTTCGCAGTGTTGATGACTTCTTCCGGCGAAATGTGGTGCGGAGGGCCGTCCAACAGACGGCTTCCCGGCAGCATGCCGGCAGGGTACGACAGCCAAACCGGATACCAATACGACTCGATCTCGCGCGTTGCCGGCCAGCGAGATCCGGCGCCGCCGTCGAACTTCTCAAAGCTCGGCGGGTTCAAAAACAGCGTCTTCATGGCAGACGACATGTACTCTCCTCAGTGACGTGCTTGCAATTGTGTGATGGTCATTTACTACCTTTAGTTTACTCGATTTTCTATGACAGCCAATCAAGTGTTTCCCAAGTTGTCCGATTTCAGCACGTTGCTGGAAGGTGCGCTTGGCTTCAGTACGCGTCGAAATTGTTGTTATGGTTGCCTTGCGATCGCTGTGCCAGCTTCCGCTGAGACACGTTGACGATCCACGAAGCGATGTTGGACTGCGTCACCGGTGCCGGCAACCGCTGCAACATCGATTTCCAGCTGTAAAACTTCAGATACATGCTCTGCACGTTCTTCTCCAGCTCTTCAGCGCTGAAGTTTTTCGGTTTGATGTGGCAGAACTCGCCCGGGAACCGTCCGATGTCGTCCAGCCGAAGGATGCGGTCTTCCTGTTTCATGCGTTCGTAGAACATGGTGCCTTTTTCGGGACAGAGGATGTTGAAATACGCGACAGGCACTTTCTCCTGCTCCAGAAAATCCAACGTGGAGCGAAAAACCCGCGGCGTTTCGGTGTCCCACCCGAAAATAAAGTTCAATGAGTAGCTGATGCCGCGATTTCGAAGATTCTCGAGCATCAGGCTGTACTTCTCCACTTTGTTGAACTTCTTATTCATGCCTTTCAGCGTGTCCGCGTCTATGCTCTCCAGGCCCATGTTGACGTGGAGCAAACCGCTGCGCTGGGCCAGGTCCATGTACTCGTCGTCGTAGCACAAAAAGGACGTCCAAAGCGCCGACCAGCGCAGTTTCAGCGGAATCATGGCTTCCATCAGCTTCATGGCGTGCGCGCGCTTCCCCCCAAAGTCGCTGTCCCCAAAGAAGATGTTTTTTGAGCCGCACCGCTTGACCTCTTCGATGACGTCTTCTACCGGCCGCACCCGGAAGCCTCCGCCCAAATAAAGACGCTCCGAGCAGAATTCGCACTGCATCGGGCAGCCGCGGGAGGACATCAAGGTGAACGTTTTGAACGGGCCGTATCTTTTCAGGTTCAGCAAATCCCAGCGCGGCACGGGCAGGCCCGCGATGCTCGGCATTTGCGGGGCTCGGTACATCTTTTGCAGCTCTCCCCGCGCCGCGTCTTCGAGCATTTTCGACCAAACCGGTTCTGCTTCCCCGACACAAATGGCGTCGCAGTGCTCCGCAGCTTCCTCCGGATGGAACCACACGTGCGGCCCCCCCATAACAACTGGAATGCGGCGGTCACGGAATTGCCGCGCGACGTCATATCCGCGAATCGAGTGTACGGTCCAGCTCGTGATCGCCACCAGGTCGGCACGGTAATCGAAGTCGATGTCCTGAATCTGCTCATCAACCACCGATATATCCCAGTCAGAAGGAGTAAGCGCAGCCAGGTAAGGCAGAGCGAGAGGAACCAAAGATCGAGAGCGTGACTTGAAGATCGTTCGGTCGTTCTTGGAGTTGTAGTGCGAAGGCTGAATAATCAGCAGTCGATTGCTCATATGCAACTCCCCTCAGGATTCCCGGCAGCTCGGAAACCACACCCGGCTTACCGGCTAAAGCTTTCAATTAGGATGGGATGCAACGCGGGTGTGATCGGCATCACAAAAAGCCGAAAAAACGCACCGAAACCGCTCCCCCAACCCACATAAATATAGCCTATTTCATTTTATGGCTGTAGGACCTTCGCCAATTGACCCGTGCTCTGAAGTATCTTCAGCTGGGCCCTTTGCCAGGCTAGATTCGCGTCCAGGTACGTCATCCACTTTTCGCTTTCATCCAGCCGATCTAGTTCCACCTCGCCCAAAGTGGCCCGGCCATCTTCAAGCTTGGCTTGCGCAAGTTCGAGGTTTTGTTGCGCCAGCTTTAAATCCAGGCGCGCCACTTCCTTTGCCGCTTCAAGTTCCCGCGTCTCCCGCATTTGCTGCGCGGAATCCATCCGCACTTGCTGGCGCTTATTGCTGAGGGTGATCTCCGCTTCGTTGAATTGGCTTTTCGCAAAAGCAACATTGGCTGAAGTCTTGGCGGCGAAAAGGGGAATGGTCACCTCCACGCCTACATTGAAGTTATTGCGCTGGAAAGTCTTGTAATACAGGTCGTAATTGTTGAACTTTCCGAAGACGCTGTACTGTGCCACCGCTTGCGCCGTCGGCCAGTAACTCAGGTGCGCCCCTCGCAGCAAATGCTCACGCGCGGAACGCTCATCTTCGGCCTCTTTCACGCCAGGGTCGTTCTGCACGGCCAGGTCTCCAATCTGTGCGGACTGTAGATCGGTGGCAAACGAAGGCGCCTCGTCGGATTCGACGTCCACAGACTCTGTGTCCGGGATGCCGGCGATATCGCGGAGTTGCTGCATCAGCGAGTCGCTCCGGTCCTGCAGCTTAATCAGCCGCTCGCGAATCCGTGCTGAGGTCAATTCGCTTCTCGTCTCTTCAATCGGAAGTTCTTGATTGGCGGCCACGCGCTCTTTCGTTATTTCCAGGATCTTTTCGGCGCTGGCCTGATCGCTGCTCATCAGATCGATCAGATGGCGGACCTCGGCAAACTCTAGGTAGATGGAGGCGGTCCGCACCATCACATCGTCTCGAACGCGGCCAAGTTCCAGCTCCTGGGCGCGCGCGCGATCCTCGGCCGCGCGTTGCTGGCCTTTGAGAAGCGGATTGAAGAGTTGCTCGTTGTAATCGAGCTGAAAAATTGCGGGTGGCCCGCTGCCGGGAACGGCTGGAAAGCCATACGTATACACGTAACCACCGCCGGTATACAGGTTAGGCAGGAAAACGGCGCGGTCTACTCGCGCTTCGGCCAGCGCAACGCTGTATTGCACCCGCGCCAGCTTCAGGTCGCGGCTGTTTTGTAGCGCCAGACCGACGGCTTCGCGCAGTGTTAGCTTCCGGGTGCCCGGAATTTCCTGCGCACGGGCCAGCAGCGCGCCTGCAAGAATGAATATCGTCGCCGCCGCAATCCCTGCGTACCGCTTTCCTCTATTCATAGCGCAGAGACTCCGTTGGCTGAAGCTTTGCCGCACGATTCGCTGGCAGATAGCCGAAGATCAAGCCCGTCGAGCACGACACGCAAAACGCGAGCACAACCGACACCCATGAGATCGGCACGCTAGCCTCCTCGCCTGACGGAATCACGTTGCGCAGAAAATCCGCGACTGGCGGTATCGTTAGCATCAGGTTTGCCGTTAGCGGGATCAAAATACCAATCGCGATTCCAACCAGCGCTCCCGTCCCGCTGATCAGGACCGCTTCCGCAAGAAACTGATAGAGAATTGCATCACGCGGCGCCCCAATCGCCTTCCGGATGCCGATCTCGCGCGTCCGCTCTGTCACTGTGACGAGCATGATGTTCATAATGCCGATGCCGCTGATGGTCAGCGCAATCATCGCGACGACGATCAGCAGCAGCGTCAGCGCCATCGAAATGTTTTTCGCCGCCGCCAGAATTCCCGCCAGGTTCCAAACGTGATACTTCGCCCCCGGCCGATGACGGCTGGCAATTACTTCACCTGCTCGCTGCGTGACCAGCGGCACATCCTCCGGATCATCGGCCTGAATGTACGACGATTTGTAGTAGTCGCTCCCCGTGTAATCGCGAATCAGCGGAAAAGGCACAAGCACGCTTTCGGGCGTAATCTCGGTTTCGCCAAAAGTTGCTACGCGCTCGCGAAACACGCCGATTACGGTGAAGTGTAGCTCGCCAATCCCAACGTCTTTGCCCAGCGGGCTATCGGCTGGAAACAATGTTGAGGCGAGTTGCTCGGTAATCAGGCAGACCTTGCTTCGAGACATCATGTCGTCCTGATCGAAATATCGCCCCTGCAACGTGATGAGATGGCGCACCGACTCGAAACCTTCACTGACGCCAACCAGGTTTATGGGATGGACCGTCCCGCCCACGCTCAAACTCATGTGGATATCTTCGGTCCCGGCCGTTTGAGTTACCTCGGGAATATCCTCCTTGACGGCGGCCAAATCCGCAGGGGTGATTTGATCGGACAACGTGATCGTCTCGGGGCCGCCAGACTTGACCACGTCCGCCAAAACTAGATTCGAACCCACGCCCTCGATTTCCGAAATGATGTAGCGCTTTCCCGCCAGTGAAACCGTCACCACCAGTACAATGCAAGCGCTCCCGATGATTACGCCCAGCATCGTAAGCATGGCCCGCACCTTGTTCGCGCGCAAAGCTTGTATGGCAAGCTGCAGCGTTTCAGTCCAGAAGGCGGAAGTATTGCGCATGGCGCTAGATAATTGAGTCCGGTGCCCTTATCGAAAGGCGGCAATCATTGCGACCGCTTGTCGAGCTTCGCCAGCCGCGCTTTCGTGTCCTTGCGTCCCGGATCAAGCTGAAGAGCAGCCCGGTATTGCTCGGCAGCCTCACCAGGTTTCCCCTCGGCCTCATAAAGCCTGCCCAGCCAATCTCGCGCGCCGGCGTGGCTCGGCCAGTCGCTTCGATCCGGGGTGCTCGCTAGATAGGATTTCAAATACTGTTCCGCCCGCGGAAGGTCCGCGTTGCTCAGGATCAAGACGACCGCGCGATAGAACTCAAGTCGCGGATCATTCGGTTTGACCTCGGCCGCCCCTTCCACGGCGGCTTTCATATCCGCAATCTTGTTCTGGTTCTGAAAAAACGATGCAACCTCGAAGTAAGGTTCCGGCTTCTGGGGCTTCCCCGCAAGCACTTGGCGGTATTCCGCCTCGGCTAGCTCCGGCTTTTTCAGCGCCTCGAGATCGAACATTGCGCGTGCGAGATGCCCTTCCACTGCATCGATCGCGGCAATCGGGTCCAGTTGCGCGTGCGCTTCGTCCGTACTGCCGCCCACAATTGACGGAGCCTCTAGGCAGTACTGTTCGAGGTCCTTTCGCGCTGTGACGTTTGTAGGATCAGCCTGTATCGCCGCCTCGAACTGCTTCTTTACCTTTCGCGCAACAAAAAAGCTTCTGTCATGATCGGCCTTGCCGCCGTAAGCGCGCCCCAGCCAATCCAAATAAACGGAATTCTTTGGTTCGATACCGACCGACTTCTCCGCCTGAGCAACGGCGCCGTCGAAATCATGCATTTCGTAGTAGCAGCGGCTCAGCCAGTAGAAGGCCGCACCATTCGACGGGCTCTGCGAGACGACGGACTGCAGCGTTGAAATCGCCGCTGTGTAATTTCCGGTGCCGAACTGGTGTTGCGCCGCTTCCATGAGAGCAGCCACATCCAGCTCCGCCCCGGTTAAACGAGGGAACGCTGCTGCGCGAGTTTCAGATGCCACCGGATCGATATGCAGAAGAATTAGTGTGAGAAAGAGAAGGGCAGTCCTGCAGGCTGCTGGTTTCAATTCGCCTCCACGGCTCGAACATCCATACCGTCCCGCAAATCGGTGTCGCCCGCCAGGGCGACCTTGTCTCCGGCGTTCAAGCCCGATAGCACCTCATAATCCGACGAACTGGCAATTCCCACGCTAATGTTTCGCCGCTGGATTTTGTCGCCGCTAAAGACATAAACGTAGTGCTGCCCCTTGTCGTAGCGAACCGCGGCGCGCGGTACCACAATCGCATCCTTGCGCTCCCGCACCATAATCTTCACTTCCACATTGATGTTCGGCAGCAACGTCAAATTGCCGTTGTCCACCGAGCAGAGCACCTCGCCTACGCTTCGGCTCTGCCTCGCCACCACTTCTTTGGGAATCTGCTGCGTTTGGCCGCTCCATGTTTCGCCGGGTTTGCCGTCCCAGGTCACGCTAACCTGTTGCCCCGGCTCGAGCCAGCCCAGATCCGGTTCATCGACAAAAGCACGCACGCGCACATTTTTCAGGTCCGCCATCTCAGCGAGGATGTCGCCCACTTTTACATAGTCGCCTAGGCGCACCGGCAGCGAGTACAACGTGCCGTCAAATGGCGACGTCACCGTCGCTGAACGCACCTTCTCTTGCAACGCTTGAATTTGATCCTGATCCTGTTTGACGTGCAGCGCCGCGGCCTCTGCTGTCACCTCGGCTGCCTGCGAAAGAGCGCCCTTCTTTTCAGTAAGTGCTTCCAGTCGTGCGCGAGCTTTCGTCAAATTTGCATCGTTTGCTGCGAGCTCGTCCTGCGTCGCCGCCTGTTTCGCCACCAGATCCAGCAGCGCCTTTCGAGTTCGTTCAAGGCTGGCAATTTCCACATTCGTTTGCTCAATGTTCCCTTGGAGGTCTGCCAACTGGTCCGGCGCGCCTCCAGCCCGCGCATTGCGGAGATCGGATTCGGCTGACAGCAGATCAGACTGCGTCTGCTCAAGCTGGGCGCGCATGTCGGCTGCGTTGAGCGTCAAGATCGTCTGCCCCTTGCGGACCCCCTGGCCCTCGACCGCGTACACGTGATCGACAAAGGTCTGGAACTCTGCATGCGCCACAAACGGCGCAATTGGTTCCACTTTGCCATTGCTGGTCACCACCGCGCCCACATCCTGCCGTTCGATGTTCACCACTTTGACGGTCGGAACTTGACCGCGCGATGCCAACACGATCACCAGGACCACGGCGAGCCCTGCCACCAAGGTCAAAATGACCCATTTTTGTTTGACGTTTTGCGCCATGCTCGACCGCGCCTCGCGGCGCTAGCCGCTCCCCCGAATGCCGGAAATTGTAACAAACGGCGCCATTGCGCGCCTAAGTAAACACCGCAACCTGCAACCAGGTGCTCAATGGGATGCTGTGCCCGGCGCCGGAAGATGCCACTGACCTTCCGACGCCGGCGCTCCAAGACCACAAAGTATCAGGAGTTTCCGCAGCCCCAGTTCGCACCGTATTTTTTGATCGCCTCACGAGCGTAAAAGATTCGCTCCTTCGTTTCAGGCTCTTTCCCCGGTTCTGCGAGCCGCCGTTGAGGCGTGATAGAATCTAGCTATGACTCAAACGAACGTGACGTCCAGCCACACTCACCATTCGCATGGCGACACAGAAGCGAAGCCCGGCCAGAACGCAAAGAAAATCCACCGCGTCTGCATCGCCTGTAACAACATGTTCGAAGTCACCATGGAAAACTACGAAGCCAAGCACTGCCCCGCCTGCCATAAAGCGTAGTCTGCCTATTTCCGGAACAAATACACCTCGATGCTGAGAGCCTTATTGCTGATCGTGGTGGCGCTTGCCGCAGTCTATCTGGCAAGGCAGGTGCGCAAACCGGACAACTTCGCGGGCCGATTCATCGTCTGGCTGATGAATAAATCCCACTCTCGGCTGACCGATTGGGGCCTCCAGCACGTTCGAATCGAGAAGGAGTTCGCGATCCTCGATGTCGGCTGCGGAGGCGGCCGGACCATCGAGAAGATGGCTGCGCTCGCCACTGACGGCACGGTCTTCGGCATTGACTATGCGCCGGGCAGCGTCGCCGCGTCGTGCGCGAAGAACGCGGAACTCATTCGCGCCGGTCGCGTGTCGATCCAACAGGCCATGGTCTCCAATCTGCCGTTTGAGCCAGACGCGTTCGATCTCGTCACCGCCATCGAAACGCAATATTACTGGCCGAATCTGCTGGAAGATATGCGCGAAATTCTGCGCGTACTCAAACCGGGTGGCACGGTGGCGATAGTCGCCGAGACCTACAGGAAAGGCTCGCGCGATACGGTGCTCGGCCCTGCAATGAAGATGCTTGGCGGCGCCAGTCTCGGCGTTAACGACGAGCGCGAGTTGTTCTCGAAGGCCGGTTATGTGGACATCTCAGTCTTCGAAGAGCCATCCAAGGGCTGGCTTTGTGTCACAGGCAGGAAGCCGGCTGCAAACCCTAATTCAAACTGACCCACCGTCCACTTTTCACCCGACGCCGGCTAGTACTCCCGTATGCTCTCGCAAAGGCGAAGAAAAATCTAATCGCAACAACCCAGGATTGGAGAGCGGGTCTAAGTGGCTTACTTTGTTTAATATCCACCTTTCTAATCGCGACAAAAGCGCCCTTCCTTTTTCGCCAAGGTTTCGCCCAGCCAGTGGCTAGATCCAAATGGGATGACCAGTTGCCCCGTATTCCCCGCTCGTCCGTCTAACAATCCCATGGAAGTGCTTACGCACGGGTGTGCCGACCAAACCGATGTTAGAATTTCAGGAAGAATGACCTTGGATCCGCTGATTTCTGTCGACCACCTTTCCAAGGAATTCCGCACCTTCAAGCGTCGCGAAGGCGTCTGGGGCTCTATCCAGAACCTTTTTATTCGCGATTACCGTACCCTTGCAGCTGTCGATAACGTGAGCTTTTCCATCGACCGCGGCGAAATGGTCGGATATATCGGGCCCAATGGCGCCGGAAAATCCACCACCATCAAGATGCTCACCGGCATATTAGTGCCGACCAGCGGCGAGATTCGCGTGAACGGGTTCGTGCCATTCCGCCAGCGCAGCCAATACGTGAAAACCATCGGCGTCGTTTTCGGTCAGCGCACCCAGCTTTGGTGGGACATCGCCGTGATCGAATCCTTCAAGCTGCTGCGCCGCATTTATGACGTTCCGCAACGCGATTTCGACGCGCGCATGGAGCACTTTGACGAAATCTTGGGCATTCGCGAATACCTGCATACTCCAGTACGAAAGCTTTCACTGGGCGAACGCATGCGCTGCGACCTTGCGGCCGCCCTGCTTCACAATCCTCCCTTGCTATTTCTGGACGAACCCACAATCGGCTTGGACGTGGTGGCCAAGGACCATGTCCGCCATTTCCTACGGGCCATAAATCGTGAGTTTCACACCACTATCCTCTTGACTACTCACGACTTGGACGATATAGAAGAGTTGTGCCGGCGGATCATGATTATCGACCGCGGCCGGGTGCTCTACGACGGTCCTCTAGCGCACCTGAAACAGAAACTTCTGCGCACGAAGCAAATCAAGTTTGCGCTTAAAGATCGCGAACAGATCAGCTACGTCGGGGCGTTTTCGCGAGACGGTTTGGAACTCGAGCAGGTTGATGAACTGACTTTCCGGATTCGGTTCGACCGTATTAGAATTGCCACGGCCGACCTTATCCGCCAGATCCTCTCGACGGTGGAAGTTCGAGACCTGCTCATCGAAGACGAACCGATCGAGGAAATCATCAAGCGCATTTACGCAGGGCAGGCGCTTTTGGAGGTTACCGCATGACAATTCGATTTGCACTGCAGTCGGCCTTTATACTGGCAACGGTGGGTATTTTCGCCGCAGGCTCGGCGCAGGCAGCTCCCAAGAAAAAGCAGCAGTTCGAGCTTTTTGTGCCGGTGGCATCTCAACCCATCAAGGCCGACCAGCTGTGCGGAAATCTTTCTGGCGCGCTTTCCTCTGGTGAATTCTTCGATGGGCTCCAGCGCGTGGGGAGTGGGCGACGCATTCAGTTCCGCAAGGACTCGCAGCCGGTGAAGGAGTTTCCATCGCAGATTGCAATCGCGTTGGCCGGCAACATCAGCACCTGTGGCAGCTCAGGCTCCGACTCGCATGTGGATTTCGTTCAGCCAGGAAACGGTTCTTCCCCGCGAGCTGTGGATGATTTCATGAAAGGTTTGAAGTTCACCGCTGTATGGAAGGATCAGCGTGGCGTCCAGCCCGTATCGAACTGGTCCGTAACGAAGTCAGTTTCTGACGACAGCGCCTGGCGCGTAAACGACCAGATTCCCATGAGATTTGCATTCCAGGTGCCGTCGCAGGGCGTGCCGCTCACGAGCCAGCTGATGATTTCGGTTTACGGCCCATCCGGAGTGAAACTGGCCACGTTTACGGCAGGCGTTCTCTCGCGAGTTCCCAAGCATCGTCTGAAAACCATCCGCGGCCATCAGAGCGAATGAATGCGATTGCCGACGCGATAGTTCCCTACGCGGAGTTCGCGCGTGTCGGCTTCGTCAACATTCACGCTTTTCGCCTCCGTTATTTCACCGGGATCATCACGTATTTCCTGAACGTGACGATGTATTTTTTCATTTGGACGGCCGTTTTTCGGTCGTCCGCATCGTTGGCAAGCTACAGCCTGGCGCAGATGATCACATATGCGAGCATAGGCTGGATCATTCGCTCATTCTACTGGAACACGATCGATCAGGAGATGGCTTATGAGGTGATCGAAGGCAAGATCGCCATGGACTTCATCAAGCCCGTTTCCATCCAATGGATGTGGATTTCGCGTGCCATGGGTGAGTCAGCGTTCCGGCTCGTCCTGCTCACGCTGCCGACGGCGCTAATTCTGGCTCTGGTGTTTCCGATTCAAGCGCCGGCTTCAGTCGAGAATCTTCTTTTATTCGTCCTCGGGGTCATCGGGAGTTTTTTCCTGATGGGCGCAATCAATTTCATGATCGGCACGTGCGCCATTCCACTCAAGTCAATCCTGGCCCTGATTCGGGCGAAATACTGGCTGATTGAATTGCTCTCCGGTCTGCTGATTCCAATTGCGTTCTTCCCGCAACAGTTGCAGCGCGTCATGGCCTGGCTTCCTTTCGAGCATATCGCCTACACGCCGCTGCAGATCTATCTCGGTAAGTTCGACCGGGCGAATGCCTTGCGCGCCCTGGGGACACAGTGGCTTTGGATCATCATCCTAATGTTGCTTGCGCATTTGTGGTGGGAGCGCGCCTCAAGGAAAATCACGATTCACGGGGGCTAGATGCCTGCGGCAAACGACCCGGAAGGCAGAGCCGCTGGCGCCAGCCGCCAGTCGCCTCTGGCTGCGCTAATCGCGCCCATCAAGCGGCACGCGACGCTCTTTAGCGAGTACTTTTCGCAGTACGCAAAGGTGCGCATCAGCTATCGCGGCGATTTCTTCATCAGCCTGGCGACAAGCTTCGCTGCGACGGTGTCTTCGCTGTTGGTCGTGTTTGTGCTTTTCGGTCAAGCCAAGAATCTAAAAGGCTGGAGCTTCGAAGAAGTGCTGTTCCTCTGGGGCTTCACGCAGATTCCCTACGGAATCTTCAACATCATCAGCCTGAATCTCTACGATTTCGGGAACAACTACATAATCGAAGGCAAATTCGACCGCATCCTGCTGCGGCCCATTTCGTCGCTCTTTCAGGTGCTGTTCGAAACCTTCCGAATCGAGTCCTTTCAGGAAATCGCCACCGGAACATTTTTAATGTGGTGGGCATCGCGCCGGCTGCATCTCGCTTGGACGCCAGGCAAATTCGCGATCCTGTTCTTCTGCGGGATTTGCGCTGCCATCATTTACGTTTCAATTTTCCTGATTCTCAGCACCTTTTCGTTCTGGTTTGAGGACCGCATCGGCGTTCATCCGCCGGTGTGGAACGTGATCGCCTTCGGGCGCTATCCTCTCTCGATCTACAGCAGCGCCGTGCAGTTCTTCTTGTGCTGGATCATTCCGTTTGGGCTCGCGTCGTTTTATCCCAGCGTGCGGATGCTGGGCCGCACTGCAAATCCAAACTATTTGGCCTTCGTGCCGGTAGTCGCTGCAGTGTTCCTGGTAATCGCGATTTCGTTGTGGGATTTCGGCACCCGCCACTACTCCTCTACCGGCTCGTAGGAGACCAAACTCATTAGTCTTCGGTTACATCTAGCTACGCCGCGTTACCTTTGTACTGAATCGCCAGAATGGTGATGTCGTCCGACTGCGGAGCGCCTTGAGTGAACGCCTTTACACCGATGCGAATCGCTTCCGTGAGCTGCTCGACGTTCTCGCCGTCGAAAGCCTCGAGAATCCCTCGCAAGCGCGTTTCCTCGAATAGTTCGTTGTTGATGTTGCAGGCTTCCGAAACGCCGTCCGAATAGATCACCAGAAAGTCGCCTGGCTCCAGATTCACGCGGGCGCTTTGGTATTCCGCCTCCGCGAACATGCCCACCGGAAAATTGGCTGACCCGAGCGCTTCCAGCGCACCATTTCGGCGGCGCACCAGCGGCGGCACGTGACCCGCGTTCACGTACTCAAAACGCCCCATCTTATCCAGAATACCGTAGAACACTGTTGCGTAGCGGTCCTCGCCGCTTCGCTCGCACAAATACTGGTTCACGCGCGAGAAAACCCCTGGCAGCGAAATGTCCATCGCGGCTGTCGTAAAAAAGACGCCTTGAAGCAACGTTGCGAGCAATGCCGCAGAAACTCCCTTCCCCGCCACATCGCCGACGAAAAATCCGTGGCGGTTTCCGCTCAGCGTGATCACATCGAAGCAATCGCCCCCCACGGAATGACACGCCAAAGTGGAGCCAGCCACCGCGACATCTGGCAGGTTCGGCAGAGTCTTGGGCAAGAGTTGACGCTGAATCCCGCTCGCGATTTCGATTTCGTGGTCGAGCCGTGCCTTGGCGCGCGCCGCGGCAAAGAGGCGCGCATTTTCCACGACGGTAGCCGCTTCACGCGCGAGCGTCCGCAAAACTTCGCGGTCCAGCTCGGTGAAGGCGCTCGAGGACGCGTGGCTGTCCATGTACAGCACGCCAAGCAACTCGCCTTGCCGCGTGGAGATTGTCGCATCCAGCGTTTCGATCACCGGGAGCTTGTCGATCGGAATCGCCACGATCGTGTGCAGCTCGAGACGCGCGACGCTTTCCTGCGCGTTCATGCCCGTCTCGGCACCCGTGTCCGTCACGATCAGTTCGCGGCGCGAGTTCGCTACCCGCTTCACCACGCTCTGCGATACCTGCAATTGGTCGGGCCGAAGTGTCCCGTGCTCCGCATCGCGGGCCACGATCATTTGCAGCTCGCCGGCTGGATTTGCCAGAAGCAGAACGCCGCGCTCCGTCCGGGTCAACTGAATGGAAGCGTCCACCACCGCCGTGAGCACGTCCTCGAGCGAAAGGCCTGTGCCCAGCGTCCGCGCAACTTCGAGCAAGACGCCCAAATGGTACAGCTCGCGCGAGCCCGATTGTGGCGCGGGCGCCTCCACTCGTTCCATCAGTTCTTCAATCGTCGCTCCGGCGCCCAGGTACAGCAGCTTATAGGAGTCCGACATCCCAAAATCGATTTTGTCCTTCGCTTTCAATTCGCAGCGAAGGATTTTTTCGCCATTCACGAATGTTCCGTGACGGCTGCCCATATCCTCGAGAACAATCGAGCCATTATCGGCGATGAATTGCGCCTGCTGGCGGCTGATTCGGCTGTCGCGCAGCGTCAGTTCGTTGCCGGCCTGGCGGCCGATGCGGAACGGGAACGTGGAAATCTGAATTTCGCGGCGCGTGCCGTTCGGCTCGATCACCACTAAACGGGGAGGACGTGGCATGACTCTGTGTAATCTCGGTCCGCCGGGACACCTGCCGCATCACCGCGGACGTCGAAGTCTTGCTCATGGTAGGCAAACTGGGTGCCGATGTAAATACCGGGCCACTTGTGCGCCGGAATTTACCCCTCTGAAATGTCCAGGAATCAAATGAGCCGAGTTCACCCGAAGAATCGAAGTTTAGAACATGGTTAGCAATGCTTTTATACCGTCCGCAAATTCGCTTTCGGCTGTGATCAGGCTGACCACCACGTGCCCTTCCGTCGCGAAATCGTAAAAATGACCCGGATGAACATGCACACCCTTCGCGTCGAGCAGCTCAATCGCAAGATCTTCATCCGATCGTGTCGCGGGAACCCGCAGCACAGCGTTCCAGCCGCCTTGCAACTCTAGCCTTCCGCAGGCTTTCTGACGGTTAAGCTGGCCATCCAGTTCATCCAGATTGCTGCGAACTCGCACCATCAGTTGACGCTGAAAATTTTCCCGCTGCGCGAGCAGGGCAGGCGCCGCATGCTGAATTGGCGCATTCATCGAAAGGTAGGTGTCGGCGATAATTTCCAGCCGCATAAGAGTCTTTGCTTTTGTTTCCCGCGGTCCGCTTACCGCCAGCCATGCAAATTTCATTTGCGGCAGGCCGCAAATTTTCGAAATGCCGCTCAGCGTAAATGTGAGGGCCGCATCACTCGTCGCAAAGCTGTGCCGTCGCTCACCAGCAAACGAAAAATCCAGAAAGACCTCGTCGGCAATCAACGCCAGGTTCCGGCTGCCGCAAATCTCTTTCAATTTCCCCGATTCCGCCCTGGAGCAGAAGTGGCCCGTCGGATTATTTGGATGAACCACAATCACAGCACGCGTCCGTTCCGTTAAAGCCGTTTCCAGGCCGCGGAAATCAATTTGCCAGCCGTAATCGTAGACGAGCGGATAGCGGCGTACCTTCACATCCTGAATATCGCCTAGAAACTCGAACAGGGGATAGCTCGGCGCGGGAATCAGGATTTCGTCGCCAGGCTCGCACAACGTGCGAAAGACAAAAGAATAGGCCTCGCTGGTGCTCGTCGTCAGAATGATGTCGTCGGGCGCCACACGTTCGCCGCGGCCGGCGTAGTATCGCGAAACTGCCTGTCGTGCGAATTCGAGACCCTTCGGCTCGGGCTCGTACTTGAGCGATGCTGGAGCTGCGAGGGCTGCCAGAATTGCTCGCGCGTCGTACTCAAAGCCGCATTTTGTCGGATTCGATTCTGTCAAATCGATCAGGGGCTTGCCTGCCGCCCGACGCTTTGCCAGAGAATCGGCGAGCCGGTTGGTCTCGAGATTCCAATTTGTGCGTTTAGCGAAATGTGCCTTCGACACGGGTAGGATCCAACGTCGTCGCGGCATCCACGCAGCGCCCGCATCACGCGAGCGCAAATCGCTCGCGACGCTCAGGCGGATTGTAGCAAGAACTCAGGAGCGGCCGCGTCAGACGAAAAGCCAGCTAAGCGGATTTGGCCGAATCGGTCTGATCTTCCCACGCGTTGCTGACGCGGCGCACCGTTTCGCGGAGACGAACGGCGAGTTCAACCACCGTCCGAATCCTCTGTGTGTCGATTGCCGGCAGACGGTCGCTGTGCGCCAGGATCAGTTCGGCATTGCCAAGAATTCCAGTAAGAGGATTGTTGATCTCATGGCGGAAAAGCTCGCCGATGTTCTGCCCGGCAACGGTCGCTGTGTTCTTCCGAATCTCGGCCCAGCGCAGCCGCCGCTGGATGAGGCTGGCGGCCAATTGCGTCCACTTTCCCGTCCTAGGAACGAACTCAACCTGTCCGTCGGCAATCAGGCTCGCGACTTCGGCCTGGCGCTCGTATCGGGCAGTCAGAATAGTGGGGGTTTCCCCCGAAAATTCGCCCACGGATTCCGCCAATGGACGCGCGTGCAGAAGCCGATCGTCTAGCAGAATCACTTCCGGGCGCCGAGCGCGAATTGCCTCGCGCAAGCGCACCAGGCTCGAAGTTTGCGCGACGAGATCTTCGCCCGCCAAACCTCCGATTTCCTGTAATAGGCGTTGAGAAGACGCGCCGTTCGGAATCGCCACAAGAACGCTGCGTTCTCTCCCCTTCATGGCCCGTCTTGCCGCTCCCTCCACTGGCTACTCTCCCGCTTTCGCGAAGTTCGTCTTCTTTGCAGTTGCCTTGGGTTTCACTCGCTGCGTTTCATGGGCCTGCAGCAGGCGGTTCACCGCGAGCTTCAATTCCTCCACCAAAAACGGTTTTGCGAGATAGGGAAGGGCATTGGGCTCAAGAAACTCGAGCGTTCGGCGCGATAGAATGTCTCCCGTGATGAAGAGGATGCGATTTTGTGCGGGACTGCCTGCGCGCACCAGCGCTTCGTAAAACGCCGGCCCATCCAATCGCGGCATGCGCAGGTCCGAAATCACAAGATCGTAGGCCGCTCGCGAAATTCTCGCGAGCCCTTCCTGACTGTCGAGCACTGCCTCCACCTGATGCCCTTCTTCGCGCAACACATCCACAATGAGGTGTGCCACGGTAGGCTCATCCTCGATCACAAGAATACGGCCGCGAGGCGCTGACGCTTCATTGGCTGGTTTGAGCACCGCCACGGGGCGCTCTTCCGGCGGAGCCTCGACCACTGGCAACTCAACCGTAAAGCGCGCACCCAGCCCGGATTGGTTGTCGTAGGTCACTTCCCCTCCGTGCTGGTGAACGATGCCATAAACGATGGAAAGTCCTAGCCCTGTGCCGACACCCGGGGGCTTGGTGGAGAAAAAAGGATCGAAGATACGCGACGCAATCTCAGGGGCGATTCCTGGCCCGTCGTCCGAGATTTCGATGGAGATTCGGTCTCCCGCACGTTGCTGCAAATGGCGGGTGCGAATCCACACGTGCCCCTGGCCGCGCCCTTCAATTAACGCCTGCTCCGCGTTGATCACCAGATTCAGAATCACCTGCTGCAACTGATAGGGATCGGCCGTGGTCTTCGGCAGATCGAGCGCCAGGTCGCAGTCTACGGCGATATTTTCGACGCGCAATTCGTAGCTGCGAAGCGCCAGAGTCCGTTCGATGATCTCGTTGATATCCACACGGCTGCGTTCCGGCTGATTCTCACGCGCAAAATAGAGAAGGTTTTTCACGATGCGCCGCGCGCGCTCGGCCTCGTGATAGACCTTCTTGGCCTCCGAAAGCTGGTCGGACTTCAGGCCATGCCCCAGGAGCAGTTGCGCGTAACCCATGATTGCCGTCAGCGGATTATTCAGTTCGTGCGCGATCCCCGAAACGAGCTGCCCTAGCGCCGCCATCTTCTCGGTTTGCAGCATCTTCGACTGAATCCGCCGCTCCTCGGTTACGTCCGAATAGAGCTCGAGCCAGCCGGTCATGCGCCCTTCCCCATCCAAGACAGGGCGCGAGAACCGTTCGATGATCCGGCGCGCGGGACGAAGAATTTCCAGTTCGTCGTGAGACGGCTCACCCCTCCCCTGTGCGAACGTTCGCCATGGCTGCGCAAACGCTTCCGGGCTGCGAAATCTCTGCGCGAGCATCTCCTGAATTTCGTCGATTGTTTGGGGCTTTTCAAAGACTCGCGTATCGATCCCGAAAAGCTGGCTGAAACGGACGCTCGAAAAGCGCACGCGGCCGGACGCGTCGAGCAGCAAAATCCCCGTGGGAACCGAGTCGAGCACGCTGCGAAGCTCCGCGTCCACCTGCCTCCATTTTTCCTCCGCGCGATGAACGACGGAACCTTCTTCCAGGCATAGCAACAACGAGTGCGATTCCGGCAGCACCCCGCGCAACGTGATGCGTATCGCGTGACCCGTGATCAGTGACGCATCGAGCGCGATGTTTTTCTCCGCTTTCCCCGCGTCGCATAGTGTCATCAGGTTTGCGCCGCACGATTCCGCTAAAATCGTCCCCAGCCCCACCCCATTAGGATTCGAAACCTTCAGTCCCAGCACTTGCCGCGCCCTCACGTTCGCCCGCTGGATCGTGCCGCCCGTGTCCGTCACCAACAACGCCTCGCCCGATGTCTCAAAAACCGAACTGAACGAATCGGGCCCCGGGAGTTGCGCGAGTTTATGGCGTGTTTTCAATGAACCACGGGCCGAAGCGCCTCCATGTTCGCTGGGCTCAGCCGAATTTTCGGCGAGCGCCGAAGGGAAAGCTCTATCCGCGTGCTTCGGACTTTCGTTCACTACCGTCCCCGGAGGATCCAATAGCCGCAAAGCAAAGCTGCGCCGATGGTGAGGGCATATTCGGCACAGCGCCGCAGGGCGCATTGCCAATTGAACCTACGACCCGCGTCTCTTAGTTTGGCGTCAACTTCACGCGGGATCGGCCTCGTGTGGGCGCTGGGCTTTAAGAACACAGATCTTTGCTTTGCATTCGCCTAACCAAGCAGTAGAGAAAGGTTTCGCTTTTGTTTCAGTAGGTTGGAGGGAGTTATTCGCGGACCGCCGCGAACCAGATTCCCACTTCGATACGCGCTTGTGCCTCTATAGGAATTTGCGATGACGGAGACGAACTGAACTGCGGCTCACTGAACTTGCTGAGATCAGATGGTTCGGCGGGGTTTAGCCTGCCTGTGATTGCAAACGCGATTGCGCGTCGTATTCCTTAAGCTTGCGATACAGCGTGGTTTTTCCAATTCCCAGCAAACGCGCCGCGGCCAATTTGTCGCCGCCAGCTTCGCGCAACGCGCGCATAATTGCCCGTTTTTCCAGTTCTTCGAGCGGAACGATCTCGTCGATCTGCGGCATCCGCTCGGCGGTTCCATATTGGAGTTGTGTGGGTAAGTCGCCCACGTGCAGAATCGGCCCGGACCCGAGGGCCACCGCGCGCTCGATCACATTTTCCAACTCGCGGACGTTGCCGGGCCAGTCGTACGCGATCAGTCGAGCCATCGCGTCTTCGTAAATCGTTCTCACACTCCCGTCTTCGTCCGCAAATTTCTCCAGAAAGGAGTTCACCAACAGCGGAATGTCACTCTTTCTTTCACGCAATGGCGGCAGCTTGATTTGCACCACGTTCAGCCGGAAAAACAGGTCCTGCCGGAATCCTCCCTGGCGCACGGCCGCTTCAAGATCTCGATTTGTTGCGGCAATCACGCGTGTCGAAATAGGGATGCGGTCCGTCGAACCTACCGGTTTCACTTCCCTTTCTTGTAATGCCCGCAGCAATTTGGCTTGCAGGTCCACCGGCAAGTCGCCGATTTCATCCAGAAACAGAGTTCCTGAATCGGCTGCCTCCATCAGTCCCTGCTTCGCATGCATGGCACCCGTGAACGCTCCTTTCACGTAACCAAATAGCTCGGATTCAATCAGCGTGGGTACCAACGATGAGCAGTCCACCGGAACAAACGGCCGGCTACGCCTCGGCCCCGAAAAATGAATCGAGCGCGCGACCAATTCCTTGCCTGTCCCGCTCTCGCCCAAGATCAAGACTGGATACGTGTGCTGGCTAACCTTCTCTACGGTCCGGTAGACGCGCTGCATTTTCGGCGAAAGGCCAATCAGGCCCGCAAACCCGGGGCGGTTCCTGAGCTGTTCACGCAGCACGCGATTTTCCTGGGCCACTTCGACCGATCGCACCACCCTATCCAGCTTGCTGCGCAACTCGGGAATGTGAAATGGCTTGGTGACGTAGTCGGCCGCCCCCATGCGGGTCGCCTCCACGGCGCTCTCGATGGTGCCGTATTGCGTCAGCACGACCACGGCAGTCTGCGGATAGTTTTCGCGGATTCGCCGCAGCAGTTCAAGACCGCCTAATTGAGGAACTCTCAAGTCTGTCAGAACGATATCGACGGGATGCTGGTCCAGAATCTCGAGTGCTTCTTCCGTTGTGGCTGCGGTCTTCGTCCGCAGCCCTGATTGTGTGGCTACATCCCGGCAAAGGTCACGCGTCGCATCTTCGTCATCGACGATCAAAACGGTCGCCGTGATTGGCCATTCTTGCGCGCCCGCGACCCTGGTCCCCGCAGCCAAATTTGAACTCTCCTTGTCTGGTAGCTTTCCCAATTGAAAGCAACGCGACGTCCAGTCGGGAACCGCCCGTCGAACGCTGATTCCAGGCCACTTACAGTCTTGGAAAAGTTCAAGACGGACCTGAGTCTAGTTTCAAAACAGAACGGCAAACAAGCTCGTATTTCTACGTACGTCCCTAAATACCACGGAATCTTGCGAATACCGAAACGGGAAGACAGTGGACCGAAACGGAACGACGACGCCCCTTGCCTAACGCTCCACCGTACCACCTTGCGTTCCCCAGCCTCATCTCACATAATCGGTTTCGTAGACCGCTTTCTTGCCAGCAGAAAGCACAACCTAAATTTGAGAGGAACTTCAAAATGAATGGTATTCGTGTGCTTGTGGCTGTCGCTGTGCTGCTGGTTTCGGGACCAAGCCCCTCCCTCGCCCAGGACCAAGCCATACCGCCCTCGGTGATTCCAAACGGAACGCGCTTCCTGGTTGTTCTCGACGACGTCATCAGCACAAAAGATGCGAAGGCCGGAGCGTCATTCACGGTTCACACACTCGAACCGATTTCTGCTCCCGACGGCCAGACTTTACCCGCGAACACGGAGATTTCCGGCCACATTGACAAAGTCGAACAGGCGCACAAGACTGGTCGCGCGCGTATCTGGCTTACCTTTGACAGTGTGCCGATCGGCGGCGGCTCACGATCTCTCGTTGCCTTCGTTTCTGATATTCCTGGCGTTCACTCAATTCGTGTCGTTTTTGAGCGCGAAGGCGCCATTGAGGCCCGTACCAGCAAACGCGACGAACAACTCGAAGCGGCTGCCGCAGGGGCGTTCGTCGGCGCGGCTCCCGGCGTCGTAGCGCACAACACAAAGGACGCGGCCATGGGAGCTGCTGCCGGCGCGGCTACTGCATTCATGGCAGCCTCGGGGTTGGGGCAGGAGCTCACCCTCGACAAGGACCTGAAGCTCGAGCTGACGCTCGATCACCCGCTCCCGCTGGGCCGCAAGTAACCGCAACGCCGCATCTCCTGGCTGACCGGCGGTTTTCACAAACGCGGCGGCGACTCACGCGCCCTGCGGAAGGGCAGATCCACAATCGCCTGCCCGCGCTCGCGCGTGTGTCTGCGCCCGCGTCTGTCGATGGAATTTCGCCTCTACTGCTGCTAGATTTGTCGTAATGGCACCGAGCAATCAATCACTGCAGCGAATTCTGATCGTCGAAGACGAAGAAAATGCCCGCAAAGGCTATGAAGCGCTGCTGCACAAATGGAATTGCGAGGTGCTCGGCGTCGGCAGCAGCGAGGACGCGCTCGCGAAGTTCCCGGAATTTAATCCTAACGTCATCCTCGCTGACGTTGAGCTTCCCGGGATGAACGGCCTCGATTTCGTCCGCCAGCTGGGCGACGCGGTCACGCGCATCCCCGTTATCATCATCACCGGGCGCGGCAGTGACGAGCGCGTCGTACAAGCCATCGATGCCGGCGCTTTCTGGTACATTGAAAAACCTTTGAAGCCGCCGGTCTTGCGTGCCCTCTTGGACCGCGCACTGGGCCGTTCGCGCGACCAGCAGACCGTCGCCGCTCTCACCCGCCAGCTCCGTGATGCGGGAAAGCTCGGCACGCTTGTAGGTGCATCTCATCCTATGCGTGAGGTGATGCACCAGGTCGAGCTGGCGGCGCCCTCCACTGCCTCCGTGCTGATCACCGGCGAAACCGGCTCCGGCAAGGAAATGGTTGCTCGATCCATTCACTTGCTGTCTCCGCGCGCCGAACATCCCTTCGTCGCCATTAATTGTTCCGCGATCCCTGAATCATTGATGGAAAGCGAAATCTTCGGCCACGAACGCGGCGCTTTCACCGGCGCCGCTGAACGCCGCATCGGTTGTTTCGAGCTGGCCGACGGCGGCACGCTGCTGCTCGACGAAATCGGCGAGATGCCGGCGCCCACGCAGGCGAAGTTGCTGCGCGTGCTTGAAGACCGCAAAGTGCGGCGCCTGGGCAGCAAGGTGGAGACGCCCATCGATGTCCGCGTTCTCGCCGCAACGAACAAGAATCCGGAGCAAGCCGTAGCCGGCGGACACTTGCGCCAGGATCTTTATTTTCGCCTGAACGTGTTCCACATTCACCTGCCGCCGCTTCGCGAACACAAGGACGATTTGCCACTTCTGGTGGAACACCTGCTCGGGGAAATCTCGGAAAAACATGGACGCAAGGTCTCGAGTGTCGGCACGGACGTGATGGATCTGTTTCGCTCCTACCCGTGGCCGGGCAATATTCGAGAGTTGCGAAACGTTCTGGAGCGCGCGGCTATCGCCTCCGATCGAGGCGTGATTTCGCGCGGCCACCTTCCGTCGGATTTCGGACACGCGCCCGCCCTCAGCAGCTCTGGCCTGGGAGCTTTGCGCTTTCCCGTGGGCACTACGGTCGACGACGCCGAACGCGAATTGATTTTGCAGACGCTCGCAGCCACCAGCCAAAACAAAACGCGCGCTGCGGAATTGCTGGGCATCAGTCTTAAAACGCTGCATAACAAATTAAAAGAATACGAGGCGGGGCGGAAGCATGCGTCTCAGCCTGAAAACTAGATTCACGTTAGCCACTTCCCTGCTGGTTTTTGCAGTGGTGACCGTGGTTTCCAGCCTCTACATCGCGCGGCTGACGCGCCAAATTCTGCGCCAGGCGGCGGGTAGCGCCGCGTTCATTGCCCATCAGATCGTCATCGCTTGCAATGACGCCAAAAACGAAGCGTACGAGCGCGGCCAACTGCCCCCGAATCAGCCCGATGAATTGCGCGCCTACCTTCAGTCGGCGTTTGACAACAGCAGCCACCTCAATTCCCTTATCGAGTCCGACGTCGGGTACGACCCGAGCATTCTTGAGATCACCATCGTCGATGACAACAGTGTCGTGCTCACCTCGAGCGATGCCTCGCTGCGAGGCCAAAAAGTGCCCCCTCGGCCCAGCATCAACTCCCTCGCCAGCTCCGGGTTCTTCAAGCAGTTGCAGCAACTGCTAGGGCCGGCACAGGACTACGAATATTCCCTGCCTTTCGTGCTCACCTCTAACACCGTCGGCGCGCCTTTGAATCCGCTCGGTGAAGTCCGTGTCGGCTTATCGTCGACTTTCCTGCGCAACGCCATTCAGCCCGGCCTCATTTCGGCGGCCTACTGGGCGCTGGGTGCGGTGCTGCTCTCCACATTTCTTGCGCTGATCGCCAGCAACTTTTCGCTCGCGCCCCTCGAACGTATTTCACGTCAGTTGGACCGAATCTCCGCCGGCCAGTTCGATCTTGAACCCGCGGTCGAACGCGGCGATGAGCTGGGCGTGGTCAGCAACAAAATCGTCGGAATCGGAAAGCAGTTGCGCGACGTGCAGGAGATTTTCAGCACCCTCCGCGAAAACCTCGACCAGGTGATGAGCGGCCTCGAAGACGGATTGTTGCTCTTTAATGTCGATGGCCGCGCCGTGCTGGTCAGCCCGTCTGTAGAGAACTTCCTGGGCGAGCCAGCAGTCGGCCTGCGCGGAAAAACGGTGAGCGAAATATTCCCGCCGAGCCATCCGATTCATGAGGCACTGCACATTTCCGGCGATGAAATCGAGCCCGTTGACGGCAAAGAAGCGATCCTCGAAATTCGTGGCGGCCCTCAGCGCATCGGCATCAGCGCGCAACCCATTCGCGAGCATGGCACGCGCATGGGGACCCTGGTCACGCTCCGCGACCTCGAATCACTCGCGCGTATCGGCAGTCAGTTGCAAGTCTCAGAACGCCTCGCCGCCCTTGGCCGTGTCACCGCCGGCGTTGCGCATGAGGTGAAGAATCCGCTGAACTCGATGCGCCTTTGGCTCGAGGTCTTGAAGGGCAACATGCCCGTCGATCCCGAGCATCAACAGGCAGTAAAGATGCTCGACAACGAAATCGACCGGCTGGACCGAGCCGTTAAGACTTTCCTGAGTTTCACGAGGCCCGTGGAACTGAAGCTCGAGGAGACCGACCTGCGCATGCTCCTCGAGGAAGTCCTCGATGCCGCCAGGCCCTCCATCGCCAAAGCAGGGCTCGAATTGACTTTCGATTACCCGCCTGAATTTCCCCCGGTGCTCGTCGATAGGCAACTCATTCATCAGGCTGTGCTCAATTTGATTCTGAATGCTTGCGACTTCACACTGCGTGGCGGCCACATCGGAATCGACTTGCGCCGCAGTGGAGAATTTGCCGTTATTTCGGTCGTGGACTCGGGCAAAGGCATTTCCCTGCAGGACCAGCAGAAAATCTTTCAGCTCTTTTTCACCACTCGGCCCGGCGGCACGGGCATCGGACTCGCCAACACGTTTCGGTTTGTCCAGTTGCATAACGGTCGGATAGAATTCGAATCGGAACTTGGCCGCGGAACCACTTTCCGCGTGGAACTGCCCCTGGCGCGCGTCGTGGACGTGCCTGCGGAAAAGGTCCGCGATTTGACGCAGACTTTTGCGCAAGAGAAACGGTAATGCCCAGCTCTAAACTGCAGGCTCGTATCGCGCTCGTGCTCGTCGCCTTGACGGCAGCACTGACTCAGGCAGGATGTCTGTTTCATGGTACCGCCCGGGCCAGTGCCCCGGTGGCCGCGCCCCCCCAGCCCGAAGCCGAGCGTCCCATGAATATCGCGCCCGACACTGATGCGGCGCCGCCAAAACCCTCTGAATTACCCGCTCCCACTCTTCCAAGCGACACGCAAGCTCCGTCGCTGGCCGCAATTGCCAAGCCAAAAACTCCGCCTGCCCCTCCAAAGCCCGCCACGGAACAGCCGGCTGCTGCTGAGCCTCCTGCTGATACAGCATCTCACGCCCCTGTTCCGCAGATTTCTCCACAGCTTTCACCGGCTGACCAACAAAGTTACGAGCGTAGAATGACCGATGACATCAACGAGGCCGAGAAAAACCTGCAGCAGGCAAATGGCCGCCAGCTAAATGCATATCAGCAGGACCTCGTGGAGAAAACGCGGAGCTTCATCGATCAATCGCACGATGCAAGCAAAGGCGGGGACTGGGCGCGCGCTCAGATGCTGGCGCAAAAAGCGAGGCTTCTCTCCACCGAGCTCGTCAATACTCTGTGATGCGCAACAGCGAACGCTCCTTTGAAATGGGAGCGTAAAGGCTGTTTGATTATCTGCGACAGATCGCATCGAGGCCTATCTTATGGGCGCGTTCGATGTAGCAATCGCCGGCGGCGGAATCATTGGCCTTTCCACGGCTTTCGAACTGGCCAATGCCGGCTTCAGAGTCATTGTCTTTGACTGCCGGGAACCCGGACGTGAATCCTCCTGGGCCGCTGCGGGAATGCTTGCTCCTGTGCCGGAATCTCCCGGCTCGGGCACTCTTGTGGCGCTCGAGAAGGCCAGTTACTCCCTCTATTCCCAATTCATCGCCCGCGTGCAGGAATCTTCTGGCAAATCCACTTCGTTTGCTCGTGAGGGGGCGCTCGAAACCTTCTCAGGCGATTCTGCTGACGCCGATCGCAATAAATTTGTCGTCGAGCATCACCGCCACGGACTTCTTGCGGAAGCCATTTCTCCGGAAGCCGCGCGGAAAATGGAATCGGCGCTCGGCTCGTCCGCGCGAGCCGTCGCCTGGCTCCGTGATGAGGCCACCGTCGATCCCCGGCTTCTGCTCGAAGCCATAACTTCTGCGATCGTCAATCGAGGTGTTCAACTGCGGGCTAACTGCGCCGTAAGCTCACTGCTGATCGAAGACGGGCGTTGCGCAGGTGTGATTTCTGGGGGCCAAAGGGTACCGGCCCGCTACGTGGTTATCGCCGCGGGATGCTTTTCCCGCGACCTTTGCGACCGCGCCGCCCGTTACGCGCCCACGCGGCCTGTCCGCGGGCAAATGATCGCCTTTCGCCATCGCGACGTGCGAATAACCCGCGTGCTGCGCTCGCAAGCCGGCTACCTTGTACCTCGTGCTGATGGACGCATCATCGCGGGGAGCACCCTCGAAGACGTGGGATTCACGAAAGCAGTTACTCCCGAAGGCCTGCAAGAAATCCTGAGCGCTGCAATTCAACTCGCTCCGGAGCTCGCCAACGCCGAAATTCTAGACACATGGTGCGGCTTGCGGCCCGGCACGACTGATGATTTGCCACTCATCGGACCAACAGACATCGAGGGCTTGCTGGTCGCAACTGGACACTATCGCAATGGCATCTTGCTTGCGCCAATTACTGCCAAACTGATTCGCGAGTGGATTACATCAGTAACGCCCAGTCTCGACGTCGCGGACTTTTCACCCCTGCGATTCAGCAATTCCAAAACGCACTCGGTGTCAGCGATCGCCGAATAGGCCCGGAACCACACGATCGCCTCCGCGTCAAAACGGACTCTTGTTCCGCACCGGCTCTCGATTTGGTGGGCCGGGCAGGGCCGAAGCTTGCCCAGGAGCCGTGAACTGCACCTTGTCGGCGTCGAGCACCACCGGATGATCCAGAATCGCGTCGAGCGTCGTCCCCCGCGGAAGCTCTGCCTCGGGTCCGCGGGTCAACAGCACCGTCGCAAGACCTACCGCGGCGCCCACTCCCGCGCCGATGCCGGCGCCTTTGGCGCTTTGTCCTGCGATAGCGCCGATTCCAGCGCCTGCCCCAGTCGTCTTGGCAATCGTGCCGACGTCCGCGCCCTTATCTGAGTCGCCCGTCACTCTGCCTTCGCGATCCGTTGTTTCGTTACCGCCCGTCCCCGCGTTCCCGGGAGAGGCTGCCAGACTTACCATGTACGCGTTGGGAAGAATCAACGTATTCAGCCGCACCATCAATTCCGCGCGGCCTTTCACGCGCCCTGGCCGCTTGGATTCTGTTACTTCCCCGCTCACCCACGAGCCCGCCGGCACCACCACCTTTCCGTTCAGCATCACCGGAAACGAAGTCTCAAAGTAGACCGGATCACCCGGCTGCGCGCTGCGGGTGGAGATTGCGTTGTGAAGGACAAGCGGAATGTGCGTGCCGGTAGGAAGCTCTATCTTGGCTGGCGGCTTTGCGTTCGGATCGTTTGCCGCAACGGGCGCGTTCGCTGCAGGAGCATCGCCCGCCCTTGCTGGATCGGTTGCCCCAGATTGCGCATTCGGTGTAGCCGCCGCCGGCGCAGAAGAACCCGGTGCCGCGGCTGTCGGTTTGTTCGGATCCGCCGCCTGACTTTGCGCCTGACTTTGCAACCGTCCCTGCTGCGAGGCAGCCGGTATCAGGCCTGGTAGCCGCGCACTCACCGGCGCAGGCAACAACAGCGAATATCCGATGGCCGACGCCGCTATCGCCGCACGCGCTAGGCGACGCTCTAAGGTGGGTTTCATCGGGTGCCTCCACGAGTTCATGATGCTCAGGTCCCAGGTTTGGATGGACTCAGGATAATCCTTCCGCGCGCTCCACGCCAATGAAGTTTGAGTCAACTGCGGCTCCCGAGTCCAACTCGATTCGCACTCTGCCGGGTTTTATCTGAGAGTGGAACCCTACAGAGACCTGGGGTGTAACGAGTAGGACACCCGCCGAGCCCGCCTCAACCTCGGGGCATATACTAAAAGCTCGAGACAAATCCCTCTTCCCCAATTGAAATGCGTCTGCACCTCCCCAATTCTCTCCGCGGCAAAACTCTTCTCATCATCCTTGTCGCCATGTTTGGCCTCGTCGGCGGGCTCTATTTTCTTGCCCGCGTCCTGTTGCTGCGCGGTTATTCCAACCTGGAATCCGACTTCGCTCACAACGACATGGACCGCGTGTCGAGCGCACTCGAAAACGAGCTAGCCACGCTCGATCGCACCGAACTCGATTATTCCGCATGGGACGAAAGCGTTCTCTTCGTGCAGGGGAAGAATCCCCGGTATCCCAAGGCCGACCTGCCCACCGCAATCATGGAGCAGATGAAGCTGAATTTCGTCGTTCTGCTCGACCAGTCCGGCCGGGAGGTCTTTTCGCGCGGTTACAACCTCGTGACGCTGGATGAAGCGCCTCTGCCAGGCGGGTTGCGCGCACAGTTGAAGCCCGGCTCCCAGCTGCTCAAGCACCCCAGTCCTTCCAGCAAAGTCTCCGGCATTCTCATGCTGTCTTCAGGACCCGCTCTGTTTGTCTCCCGCCCGGTGGTCAGCACGAATTCTGAAGGTCCAATCGTCGGCACGATGATCATCGGCCGCGCGGTCGACAGCGACGAAGTTCTGCGCCTGTCGGAAATGACCCATTTGTCCCTGGACATCTTTCGATTCGACTCGCCCAAAGTGCCTGATGATCTCCGTGGGCTCACGGGCGATCAAATCAAACCGGCCTCCACATTGGTCAAACCGGAAGGAAAAGACTGGATCGCAGCTTACCGTGAGTTGAAGGACGTCTACGGAAATCCCGGAATCGTCCTTCGCGTTCAGATTCAGCGCGATATCTACCAGCAAGGCCAAACCACACTGCTCCAATTTCTACTGCTCCTCTTGGCCGCTGGCTTCACCTTCGGCGCTGTCACGCTCTACCTGCTCGAGCGAACTGTGCTTTCTCGTATTGCCAACATGAGCGAGAGTGTCACCCAAATCGGAACCAGCGGCGATCTTTCCGCGCGCCTTGCCGATGCCGGCAAGGACGAGGTCGCGTTCCTCGGCAGTGCAATCAACGGCATGCTCGAGGACCTTGAACGGGCGCAGATCGAGCGCCGTGAGGGACGCACCCGCCTCGGAATGATGATGGAAAAGGTCCCCGCGATGTTGTGGACCACCGATAAAGACCTGCATTTCACGTCGGCCGTTGGAGCCGCCCTCCAATCATTAGGCCTGCGCTCCGAACAACTCGCTGGCGTCAGCCTCCTGGAATACTTTGACAAACGCGGCGCAGATTTCCCGGCAATTGCCGCGCATCAGAAGGCGCTCGCCGGAGAATCGGTTGCCTACGAAATCGAGTGGGCCAAACGCATCTTCGATTCGCACGTGCAGCCCTTGCGTTCCAGCGACGGCGAAATCACCGGCGTGATCGGGGTCGCACTCGACATCACCGATCGCAAAGCCCTCGCCGATCAGTTGCGTCAATCGCAAAAAATGCAGGCCATCGGCCAGCTTGCCGGCGGCGTCGCCCACGACTTCAATAACCTGCTGATGGTTGTGAAAGGCCACGCCGAAATCCTGCAAGATCGCCTTGCCGAATCATCGCCGCTCCGCCACAACGTAGAACAAGTGGACAAAGCCACCGACCGCGCCGCCACACTCACCCGGCAGTTGCTCGCTTTCAGCCGCATGCAAGTCCTGCAAGCCCGCGTGCTCGACCTCAACGAAGTCGTCTCTGGCATGATCAAAATGTTTTCGCGGGTTATCGGCGCCGACATCGAAATGGCCTTTCTCCCCTGCCTGAACCTGGGCCGCGTGAAAGCCGACCCCGGCCAGATCGAGCAAGTCCTCTTAAATCTCGTCGTCAACGCTCGCGACGCCATGCCCGAAGGCGGCAGCCTCACCATCGAGACCTCCAACGTTCAACTCGATCGCGCTTATTCCCTAGCGCATCACAATCTCGAACCTGGGTCCTGGGTGATGCTCACCGTCACCGACACTGGCTGCGGTATGGACGCACAGACACAATCGCGCATCTTCGAACCCTTCTTCACTACGAAGGAGCAGGGCAAAGGAACCGGCCTGGGCCTAGCAACCGTTTATGGCGTAGTGAAACAAAGCGGCGGCTTCATCTATGTCTATAGCGAGGTCGGACATGGGACCACGTTCAAGATCTATCTGCCGGAGGTAAACTCCAGTGTCGATCGCGACGCAGCAAAACCCGAAATCGCCACGCCTCGCGGCAGCGAAACCATCCTGTTTGTCGAAGACGAAGAAAGCGTGCGTGAGTTGGTTCGAGATTACTTGTCAGAGACGGGTTACCGCGTCCTCGAAGCCAGCGACGGCCTCCAGGCACTCGAAGTCGCTGAATCGCACAAAGGCCCGATTCACATCCTGGTCACCGACGTAGTAATGCCGCGCCTCAGCGGCCGCGAACTTGCCTCCCGCCTCTCGGCGCAGCGCCCGAAGACCAAAATCCTCTTTATCTCCGGCTACACCGACGACAGCATCTTCCGCCACGGCGTTCTCGAGGGCGGTGTGGCCTACTTGCAGAAACCCTTCAACTTGAAAGCCATCGCCCAGAAAATCCGCGAAGTCCTCGACGGCGCGCCCGCAGCAACTGCGGAGTTCACACCTTCAGCACGCAACTGAAGGCTGTAACGTCTTCAGATCAAAAAAACCGTCTGCCCCGTCAGGTCAAATCGTTTCCTGCACTTGATGTTTCGGCACGCCACCAGGTTGTCCACGCGCACCATGTACGACCGCGCCTTGGCAAAATTCTGCTTGTCCTGATCGTTCGCGCCGCCCGGGACCTGCGCCTTTTTCGTGCGGACCATCCATCGCACCGGGTACGTATTCTCCTGCCGGCAATGCGGGCACATCAACGGCATCTGCTTTGTTTCTTCCTTCTCATCGTAAAAACGTTTTTCGTCCATGCATTTAGCCTAAGCCCGTTCGCCGCGGCCGTCCAGCGGTAGAAACTCGCCCTTTCCACCATCGAGGATCAGCGCCAAGCGGTCCACGACCGTTGTTCCCATTTCACGTTGGGACTTCACGCCTCGGTCCACATCGGCGTTACTATCTCCGAGGCATGATGGTCGCCTCTCGATCTCTAAATCTTAGGAAGCTTGCAGCCATCGACATCGCATTCCTGGGCCCAAAATTCGTCATTAGCGAATACGCTGCTGGCGTGCTGCTTCCGTTGGCACTGGGGTTCCTCTCTCTCCGTAATCATTCGCTTTGGCAGCGCGTGACCGGCCTCTATCTCGTTTTTCTCGGAATTAACTACGTGCCGATGCTGATCTACGCGGCCGCGATTGGCACAATAGAAAGAGCGAAGACGGAGCTTGGGTTGGAACTGACGGAAGGACGCGCGGCCATGAGGAAGTACCGGCTGCAATCTCTGGCCCTTCTGATCCCGCTGCTGGGGCCGATACTCGCCATCAAGGGTCACGCAGACCATCTTTCACACACCGAAAAATGAGCCTCACGCGATCGCCAATCGGTGCTTCTTGGGTTCGCTGGGCCGCTGTTCTGTGGCTCATCATATGGTTCCCAGCTTACTGGCACGCCTGGGGGTTCGCGAACTTCCTCCATCTTTGCGATCTGGCGGTCTTCCTCACCTGCGCTGGCTTAATCACCGGCAACGCGCTGCTTCTCTCAAGCCAGGCTGTCGGCTCCATCCTTGTCGATTGCGCCTGGACGCTCGACGCCGCCTGGTACGTCGTTACTCATCACCATCTGATCGGCGGCACCGAATATCTCTTCGATCCCCACACTGCACTCTGGATCCGCCTTCTCTCGCTATTTCATGTTGCGCTCCCGCCGCTGTTTCTCTGGGCGCTTGGCCGCACCGGTTACGACCGCCGCGGTTGGGCCCTCGAGTCGGGCATCACTCTCGTCGCCTTCATCGCCAGCCGCTTCACCAATCCCGCAGCGAATATCAATTACGCGTTCACCGATCCCTTCATCCATCGAGCCTGGGGACCGGCCCCCATTCACGTCCTCACGAGCGTCCTTTTCATGGCCATCGTTGTTTACCTGCCGACGCACCTCGCCCTCGCACGCCTTTATCCAGCGCCGCGCGCCGTCCATCCGAATGATCTCGAAGCGAAATTCTAAGGTAGGACCGTCTACTCAGTCTGCCGAATCGCCCGCAGGTCAATCCCAAGTTGTTGGCACTTCTTGTAGAGGTGGCTGCGTTCCAGCCCCAGCGCCTTCGCCGTATTGGTCATGTGGAGATTGTGGCGCTTCAGCTCCGCCAGGAGCGTTTCGCGCTCGAACGCCTCCACGCGTCCCGCAAGCGGCCCATCGAAACTCCCACCCGAAGATCCATTTCCGCTGATCGCCAGCACTTGCCCCGATTGCGGCAGCGCTCGCTGTACGACTGCCTCTGTCACCGTGTCGCCCGCACCTAGCAGCAATGCCCGCTCGACCACATTGCGCAGCTCGCGCACATTTCCGGGCCACGAATACTTTTCCAACTCCTCCACCGCATCGGCGGAAAACGTTTTCGGTTTCCAGCCGTTCTGCTCGGCCAGTTGCCGCGCGAAATGCTCCGCAAGCACGCGGATGTCTTCGCGACGTTCACGCAACGGCGGCAGCATAATCGCGAAAACGTAAACGCGGTGATACAGGTCTTCACGAAACGTCCCGGCGCGCACCTGCTCTTCCAGGTTGCGGTGCGTCGCCACTACGATTCTCACATCCACGTTCAGCGGTCTATCGCCCCCGACGCGCTCAATCTCGCCCTCTTCCAGCACGCGCAGCAGCTTCGCCTGCATCGCTACCGGCATATCGCCTATCTCGTCCAGGAACAAAGTTCCGCGATGCGCTTGCTCGAATTTCCCGATATGACGCCCGGCCGCGCCCGTGAACGATCCTTTCTCATGTCCAAACAGTTCCGACTCAAGCAGCTCCGCCGGAATCGCCGCGCAATTCAGCGAAACGAATGGCCCAGTCCGCCGAGGACTTTTCTCATGCAGCGCCCGCGCAATCAGCTCCTTGCCGGTTCCCGTCTCACCGCGGATGCATACCCGCGTTTCGCCTGCAGCCACTTGCTCAACCTGCGCCATCAATTCCCTCATCACGGAGCTCGCCCAAATGATCTGGTGCTTTCCCAGCCGCCGCTTGAGATCCGTGTTCTCTTGTTCCAATCGCGCGATCCGCAGCGCGTTCTCTACCGTCAGCAACAGCTTGTCCGTCGAAATCGGCTTCTCGAGAAAATCGCTCGCGCCCAGTCGCGTCGATTTCACCGCCATCTCGATCGACGCCTGCCCGGACATCATCACCACGGGCGACGAAATGCCTGCTTTCTTCAGCTCTTCAAGCAGCGCGATCCCGTCCTTGCCCGGCATCACCACGTCGGAAAGAATCAGATCGAAACGCTCCCCGCGCGCCAGTTCCAGTGCCCGAGCCGCGTTGTCACAAACAGTGGCCTCATGACCCGCGAGCCGGAACGCTCGCGACAACGACGCCAGCGTGTTCGGATCGTCGTCGATGATCAGGATGTGTGCTTTCACAGCAGGGCTCACGCGTCTTGCTTTTCAAACACCATTGGGAACACCTGCGGTTTGCGCGGCGGATTCTGCGGCAGCTCGACGTGGAACGAAGTGCCCACGCCGGTTTCACTCTCAACCGAAATGCGACCGCCGTGATCGCTCACCACGGATTGAACGATCGCGAGTCCCAGACCGGTTCCATGTTGCTTCGTCGTGTAGTACGGGGTAAACAGCCGGTCGCATTCCTCGGGTGTCAGGCCTGTGCCCGTGTCGGAAACTTCCAGGTCCACATGTCCATTCTCGTGCGTCGTTCGCATCATTAGGACGCCGCCCGCGGGCATGGCGTCCATTGCGTTCAGAACCAGATTTTCCACGGCGCGATGCAGCAGCGCGGGGTCAGCTTGAATCGTCGGCAACTCTTCCTCGAGGTGCAGCTCTGGCGTGATTGGAGGCCGTCCCACCGCGCCAAATTGCGCTTCGAACAACTTCACCACGTTGCGCACCACCTCGTTTAGGTTCACGGTTCCCAGTTCCGGCTGCGGCATCTTGGCGAAATCGCTGAACCGCCCCACGATGGCCTTCATATTCTCGATCTCGGTCAGCATGATGCTGGTGGACTCGCGAAATACCTCTTCAAACTGCCCCGAGTGGCTTTCTTTCGCTCGCTGCAGATTTTCCACAGTCGTTTGCAATGGGAACAGCGGATTCTTCATCTCGTGCGCCAGCCGGCGCGCCACCTCGCGCCACGCCGCCACGCGTTCCGCCTGCACCAGCTTCTCGCGCTGTTCCACAAGCTGCTGCGTCATCTGATTAAACGCCCGCGCCAATTGTCCCACTTCGCCGCCGCCCTTCACGGATACGTGCGTGTTCCAGTTTCCTGCGCTTACCTCGCGTGCAGCGTCTGCCAGCTTGCGGATCGGCCGCGTCACGCGCGCCGCACCCCACCAGCTCAGTAACAGCCCAATTAGTACGCCCGCCACTGCGACCCCAATCGCCAATCCTAGAATCCGCCGTTCCAGAATCACAACTTCCCGCTGCGAACTTCCCACCAGCAGCACTGCCAGCAACTCGTTATGCCGCCCAGAGAGCGGCAGCGTATGAAACACCTCCGCGCTCGCAGGATTCGAGGTCCAGTTGATGTCCTCTTTCAATTCAGCCTGATCTTGCTGCTCCTTCTCGATTATCGGAGCAAACCTCTGCGCCTCGTCGATAGGTCCTTTGCCGTCCATGAGATTCGCCGCTTGGAACGCCGGATCGAGATTCAAATAGAGCAGCGCGCGCATCCCAGCCGGGAGCCCCAGCGAACCCAAAAACTCCTTCCCAAGCTCCTCGCCGCCCACTATATAGAGGTCCCGGTCTCCCACGCGGACGGTCGAAACCGCCATCAACGCCACACCAGGCCCGTCCTGCGTATCGATCTTCATCAGGAACGAGCCCTGCTCCACCCAATCGATCGGTTTGCCGTCCACCTGCTGCGTCAGCCAATCCATCTTGTAGCCGAATTTTGCGTGATTCTCCGCCGACGAGATGATCGTGCCATTCGTCCCCACAAAATCCATCACGTCGAGGTGGTATGACTGCGACACACCGCGCGCATCGTCCACGTAAATCGATGGATCAGCCGAAGGCCGCGCCAGATCGATGGCCATGCGCACGGTCGCTTCGGCCTCCGCGATTCCCCTCACGCGCCGAAAGACCTCTTGCCCCCGCTGGTCGTATTCGCGCTTGAATTGCTGCACAAGCGCGTCCGTGTGTTCCGTATTCGATTCGTCGAACGCCTTGCGTGCGACCACCGTCACGCCCGCGGCGATCAACCCCACTGACAGAAATAACGTCAGCGTGAAAATCCAGAAAAGCTTGGTGCGAAACGTCACGGATTCGCCTTCTCGTTTCCTGCCTCGCCTAGACTATCCAGCCACACATCCGCCAGCGGCCAGTTCTCCCCGGGGCCCGGCGCCTTCCAGTCTCGAACGCGCGCACTCAGCCCGTACACTTGCGGCACCCACGCGATCGGAACCACGGAAAAACTGCCCATCATCGACTTCTCGTAGTCATAAATCTGCTCGGGCGTTGCCGGGTCGGGCAGCGGATCGTCTTCCACTCCGGCCAGGGGACTCAAGACTTCAGCGAGGTTTGCGAGCGCGGTTCTGGGCAGACGCGACGCCATCGCCAACCGAATCAGCCGCGCATCCGTCTTCCCGCGCTCACTGGCCGCCGCCGGAATCGGCTCAACAGCCATCGTAATCCCCGCTTCTCGCGCGTTCACCGCGACGCGCTCCGCAATGCTCTGCTCCTGCGGATCGGTCGAATCATATCCCAAGGAAATCCTGGGCGACGGCGCGATTTGCGACCAGAGTTCCTTCGCATGCTGTACGTCCCGCGACGTGGAAAAAAGAAACGCCGTGCCGCTCGACCACTGCGGCAGCAGCCCCCCAGCCGCTTCTCCTTCTTTCTGCAAAATGAAATTCACGATCGCTTCCCGATCGATCGAATCCGCCACCGCCTCTCGAATGCGGCCAATTGCCGCTGCTGGCCTCCCGGGCACAAACACCAGCGCAACCAGCTCATCCGGTTGCGACGCGCTCACGCGCATCCCCCGCTCAGCCGCTCGCCTGCTCTGCTCCGCGGGTATCTCCGCGAAGTCGATCTTGTTCACCTCCAGGTCGACCAGCCGCTCTTTCGCCCCGCGACCCATCTGGATTTCGATCGCGTCCACAAACGGCCGGCCACCCGGATAATCGTCGTTCGCGGCGAGGGTCGCGTGCTTGCCCGGCTCCCATTCCGCCAGGCGAAATGGTCCTGGATCGGCGAACGTTCCATCCGCGTTGCGATGGTCGTAAATCAGCGATTCGATCTGCGCTTTCGCGCTCGCTTCCTCCGCGTTTGCCGCCACTGTAGACGAATCGAGCGCACTCATCGTCGCCCCTATCTCGATTCGCAGCGTTCCGCCATACCGCGGCCGTCGCGCCGTCCACCCCGGCACCGCCGCCAACGCGACAACCGCTGCCGCGCTAATTGCCGCAATTCGCCGTGACAATGTAGCCCTCATAGTTTCCAGTTTTCAGGTTATGGACAATCGCTCGAGCGTTATCGTCTCGACTGCCGGCTTGGAGCGCAACCACCGGGCCGGCAAAATTAAGTTCCGAGCCGCTCGGGACAGCGGAGGCCTCCCGCCCGGATACCAGGTAACCCTGAATCGCATCTGGCTCCGTCCAATCGTTCGATCCCGTGGCTAGCACCACCAAATTCCCTCCGCAGTCTTCGCCGAGAAATACCTTCTCGCTTTGTTCACGATGAGGAACCTTAGGATGTGCCGGCACTACCCGCTCGCCGGACCACTTCGAGCATTGCAGCCGGTCCGGATCATCGAATCCTCCCGTGCACCTCGCAGTTGGCTTGAAGACATCACCAGCGGGCCCGACGTATGCGTTTCCATTCGCCTCGTCAATGAGGCCGAACGGGTCCCGCAATGTCGGACTCGGGACTGGAATATCAATCGACCTCACGGCTTGCCAGTTTGTAAAGTCCGCCGACCGGTAGAAAGTGAGCTGGTTGGGCTCGATGACCACTACTGTTGAAGCGAAGGCTGGCTTCACCTCCACGACAAAATCCAGAAACCTTCCTGGTTGTTGCCACACCAATCTTTGTTCAAGCGAGACCGTCGTATCTGAACCCTTTCCAGGCAGGCCATTCCGGGGGGCCGAGACCATTTCCGTCTCCAACGTCGGACCATGTCGAATTTCCGCCACCCAGACGTAGCCTTCCACTCCTTCTGACAACGTAACTGTCATCTGAGTTGCTGCTGAATCCTGCGGTACGACCGAAAATCGCAGACGCTGAAGCTCCGCTTTTAGCTCCTGCGAAATGCTCGCCGCTTCCGCTTCCGTCAAGGACGAAATGTTTTTCACTTCGATCGAAACTGCCCTCTCCGTCCACGCCAAATTTCCGATTCGGCTCGCCAACCGCGCGATGGCATCTTTCCACGCGGGCGAAACCTGGCTGGTTGCTTGATCGGATTGCCGCGCCCGCACTCCCGCGCAAGAGAACACGACAAGCAGCGCCAAACCAAGGATTCGTAGGGAAATTTGCGACCGGCGTGAATACCGCATCCCGCAAGACCACATGTAAATTGCGTTCGTAGCGAATCATCTTAACACACCCGATAAACTAGAACCGTCCGCCCCGAACTAGACGAACACCTCATTCACCTCTGCCTTTATGGCCTCGTCGCGTTCACGAATTCCGATTCCCGAATTTTGGCACTCGTCTCTTACCTTCCGCTAGGCCGCGCCGGTGGTTCGATCACGTTTTCGCTCGTCATCCCTTTCAGCACGTCGTTCGTGAAGAAAAATTTCCCGTCGCTCGGCACCAGCATGATCTGGACCTTGTCCGAGAGCTTCTGCGCGACCGTGTACTGCACCAGCAAAGGATTCGACTTCAGAGCCGCCGCTTCGAGTTGCAATTCGTCCGCATGTGCCTGCGCCGTCAACCGAATCTCGTTCGCCTCGGCGTCCGCCAGCAAATTCCGCCGTTGCTGCTCCGCTTTGCTATCGACAATCTTCGCCTGCGCCTCCGCGTCCGCCAGCAAAGCCCTGCGCTGCGTTTCCGCCTTGCTGTCGATTACTTTTGCCTCCGCCTCGGCCTCGGCATTCTTAATCGTCGCTTCCTTTCGCGCCTCAGCCTCCAAACGAGTCTGCTCGATCTGCTTCTGCTTCAACGGCAAGGTGTACTGCATCGAGTCCGCCTGCGCCTTCGCCTCAATCACTTCCGCCTGAGCCTGAGCCTCCGCTCGCTTCACATCCCGAATTTTCGCCGCTTCCGCTTGAGCCTCCGCGATTTTCACTCGCTTTTGTTCGATTTCCGCTTCGACGTTCGTTTGATCGTCCTGCTGCTCCTTCAGCAGCAGTCCCTCCAGCCCTTGCGCGTACTCCTGTGGCAACTCAATCTTTCGCAGCAGCACTTCCTTCACGACAATCGCGTCGCCCGAAAGCCGTGCCTTGATTGCGTCCGCCGCGCGTTCGCGAAACTCCTCTCTCTTCGTTGAGAAAACATCCCGCACCACATAGTTCGGCCCCAGCTCCCGAAACGCCGCCGTCACCACCGGCTCCACAATCTCCTCGTCAATCGGCTGCGGCAGATTTGCCTGAACGTAGTCGAGCCGCGAAGGGTCGATTCGGTACCGCACCGTCACCCCCACCCCCACCGACAATCCTTCGCGCGATTCCACCGTCAGCAACTCGAATTTCTCCTTGTTCACGATTCCAGACGCCGTTTGAAACACCTGGTCTCGTATGTCATACAAATCCACTCGTTCCACCAGCGGCCAAACCAAGTGCGTCCCCGGATATAACGTCCCCGGCCGCACTCCGGATAACTGACTAACTCGCACCGCTGCTTCGCCGTCGGGCACGACCACAATGCTCTTCCCGCTCAATGCCAGCACGGCTGCGATCACTACAAACTTCACCGCCGTTCGCCACCGGTCATTCCACTGAACCGAATGAGGTGCCCGGGGTGGTATTCGCGCAGGCTCCCCTCCCACCGCACCCCTGCCTGCGGTCCTGCCGACAATCGTCTCCGCTGCCGCTATGCCGCCTTGAGCCTGCGTTCCTGCCGATTCGCCCGTCGCCGCTTCCGCCGTCCGCGGACTCCGCCGCAGTATCCGGTCCAGCTCAAACGCAAGGTAAATGTCGTACGCCACCACTCCAACCGCAGCCGCCAGAAAACCGAATGCCACCACAAACAGCGCAAATCTCAGGAACAACATGACTACCTCCTCTCGAACTTGAACTCGGTCGCCCGATCCTTCTTCGTATCCGCCTAACCGGCGTCCGTGCCTTCTACGCGGCCTTACGCTGCCCGCCGTTCGAAGACGCCGTCACCACTACGGCAACCGGCGCCACCTTGGCGGGAGGCATCAGCAGCATCAAACCCCGCAGGCTCAGCCACTCGAGGCCCAGCGCCAGCACCATCGAAACCACGATCGCTCCTCCCACTCCTGCTAAATCCACAATCGATTCCATCTCGTGTCTCCTGGCGCGGGCTGGGACCGCGCTTCCGTTGCACCTTTGCCAAAAGCAAAGCTGCCGCCACAATGCTCAAGAATGGAAATACGAGGTTTAGCCGCGGCTGAAATTTCAACTGGCGTGGCCTGCAAAACACGCCGTGGAAGGTCGTACGCGCATCAAAGGCTTGGTACACTACTTTTGGAGGCTCGCCATGGCGCAAGCAGCCGCTGAACCAACGGCCCCACCAGCTCGAACCGGCCTCCCGCTCGGCCGCATTTCCGGGATTCCCCTCTACCTGCACCCGAGTTGGTTCATCATCTTCCTGCTGATCACCCTCTCTCTGGCCACGCAGTTCAAGTCCATGGATCCAAGCTGGAGCCGCGAGCAATACTGGTTCCTCGGCATCGTTACTAGCGTCCTCTTCTTCGGGTCCGTCGTTTTCCATGAATTGAGCCACAGCATCGTTGCCAGGCACTACAACATCCCGGTTCAATCCATCACGCTATTTGTCTTCGGCGGGCTCTCCCGCATCTCCCGCGACCCCACGAGCGCCAAACAGGAATTCAATGTCGCTATCGCCGGACCCCTTTCGAGCCTCTTCCTCGCTGGCTGCTTCCGGCTGATTTGGCACTATTCGGCGGGAAACGAAATGGTCCACGCCGCGGCATACTGGCTGTGGTACGTCAACCTCTCACTCGGACTCTTCAACCTCGTTCCGGGCTTTCCGCTCGACGGTGGGCGCGTCCTGCGCGGCATCGCTTGGGGTATAACCGGCGATTTCACCCGCGCGACGCGCATCGCGGCAAACGCCGGCAAATTCTTCGCTTACCTCATGATTTTCGTTGGTATTTGGCAGGCCCTGAACGGCAATTGGGTAGGCGGTCTTTGGATCGCCTTCATCGGCTGGTTCTTGCTCTCAGCTGCCCAGGAAAGCTATGCGCATGTCGCGGTCCGCAACATGCTCGTCGGCGTCCGCGCAAAGGACGTCATGACTCGCGACGTGGCCACTGTCCCCCGCGACATGTCCGTCGAAGAATACGTCCACGAAGTTCTGCGCACCGGCCAGCGCTGCCACGTGGCTGTCGCCGGCGAAACTCCCGTTGGCCTCATCACTCTAAGCACCGCGCGCTCCGTCCCGCGCGACGAATGGGCCAACACCTCGATTCAAGCCGTCATGCTGCCCCTCGAAAAAATCCACGCGGCCGAACCCGATGAGCCCGCCGTGAAAATCCTCCAACGCATGCAGGCCGAAGACATCAACCAGATGCCCGTCGTCTCTCAAAACCACGTCGTCGGCATGATCTCCCGCGACTCTATCCTTCGCCTCCTCCAAACCCGCCTCCAGCTCAGCCACCTCGCCTAGCCACCTCGGTCAAATTGTGCAATCTTTACTGTAAAGAATGCAGGTAAAGAATGAAGCACACCAAGTCCAGCACGATCAGCAGTAAGGGCCAAGTCACAGTGCTATTGGGAGTTCGCAAGCGCCTGCTGAGCGACTTCATCGTAGGCTCCCACGCCCTTGAACAGGCCGACCGTCTTATGACCCTTGACCCAAAGCGATACAACCGCGATTTCCCCGAACTAAAAATCATCTGAGGTCACTTTTTCCCCAGGAATCGTATCCTTCCGGTGAACGCCCGATGTTGGAAGTTGCTGAACGCCCCGAATGTCGGCGAATCGACGTTGTTGTCCACCACAAGCGGGTTCTCGCGGTTCGTGATGTTGTTGAAGCCCGCCCGCAGCGCCCACTCGGCCCTGAAGAGATGGAACCTCTTTTCCACGTGCAGGTTCAGCGCCGCAAAATCTGGAAAGCGGGCCGCCGCTGGCGCGCCCACCAACTCCTGCTCGAGATTGATCACGTTATACGGATACCCGGTGCGCCAATCCAACGAATAATCGAATTCAAGCGCGTGAATGACGGGCAATCGAAACGGAACAGCACCCCACGACTGAATTCGGTTTGGCGAATCCCACGGTAGCGGCCCCGCAAGCTGTGGGCTAAATAACGGCGCATCGAGCGTCGACTCCAGAACCGCATTGGAATGTGTTCTGGACCGCGTGTACGAGAAAAAGAGCGGATACTGGCGGCGAAGAGTGTGCCGGAGGTTTATTGTCGCTGCATCGTAGTGCTCCCGCTGGCCATTCTGCAGCGTGAATACTCCGCTGTTGGGCAGACCGCTCGGGCTCACCGTGAGACCCTCATCGGCATAGTCAAGTTCGTCGAACCCTCGTTTCTCGAGGAATTCCGCTTTCAGATAGATCAGCGCAGGAAACTTCTGTTCTAGGGCCACGCTCCAGTTCACCGAACCCGGCTCGCGCAACGCGCTCGCATCAGCCTGGAAGAAAGTCCTCACGGTCGGACCGAGTGGCGTGACGCCATCCGGCGCGTAGAAAACGTCCTCGCGGCTGCCCGCCAAAGGCTGCGTGAGCTTATTCAGATCGGTGCGGTCGTAATAAAGTCCTACGCCCGCCGAAACTTTCGTGTCGTCGCGCACCATCCACGTGGCTGCCAAACGCGGCGACGCGGTCGCGCGGTGCAGCAAATCGTCTTCGTCGAACCGAATCCCTGGCTCGACCAGCACATTCGAAACCGGCGACCATCGGTCTTGCGCGAACAGACTTCCCTGAAACAGGTCCTGCTCGAAAGACGGCGCTCCCGTAAAGCTCACCGACCGCACCAGAACGCCCAAAATGGTCTCAATGTCAAAGGGTGTCCGCACCGCGAATTGGTCGTCACTCGTCCGCTCCAGCGCCGCGCCCATCGTCAACTGGTGATGCCCGTGCCATTCGACAGGAGGAAGGTAGAGATTCGCGAGACCCTCATATCGGCGCAGGAGGCTCGAAGAAGTCAGGTAATAATTGCCCGATGCATCTCCCGGCAGTTGAACGTAAGGAATGGTCCCAAGCGGCAACGCATCCGAGTTGAATTGCAGAAAACTAAACCCCGCCTCGAACAACGTCCCGTTCGACCACGTGTTTTGATCCTTCAGCGTGGCAAGGTCCGCGGCTTTTCTCTGCGCCGTGGTCGTCGAAAGCGGCTGGATCAGCGAAAGCCCGGCGTGCTCCTCCTCGGAGTGGTTGTAAAAATAGCTCGCCGTGAGGTGATTCGCTTCGCTCAGGTTGAACTGGGCGCGAATCAAATTGCTGTAGCGCCAGTAATGATCTGTGTTCGCGCCAGCCGGCAGTTCCGTAAAGAGGTTGTAGTCGTATTCTCCTTCCACCGCTTCGTAAAACCACGCCTTGCCCTTGCGGAGCGGTCCCGAGAACGTAAACCGCGGAGTGACGTTGTCGAGGTGCAGGCCCTGCTGATCTTGAACGCTTGGAATGAAGTCCGTCGCAAAGAACCGGAAGTGGTCATCGCCCATCCCCGTATCCAGGTTCAAGACGCCGCCCGAACCCCACCCCGAAGCTGCCGAATATCGGCTGGTCTGAACGTCCACAGAACGCACCGCGTCCGTGCTCACGCGAAGATCCAGTAATCCGCTCACTGGTGTGCTGACGTCAAAACCGTCCACCGTATAGAGAGTTTGATTGCTGGCCGCGCCTGCAACATGAACCTGCCCGGCTGTCGTGTTGTCTGGCAAAACCTCAGGTAAGAGAGGCAGAGCGTTTCTGATATCCCGCGTCGTCGGATAAGGCAGCTCGATGATTTCCTGTCCCGTGAGCTCGCGCGAAGCAGAAACCTGATCCGGATCAATCGCCGGAGCCGTGGCAACCACTTGCACCGACTCCTTATATTCCTGCTGGTGAGGCAGCGTGATGTCGATGGATTCCGTCCGTGCTGGGTTCACTGGGTTATTCAACTGCGCGTAGAATCCCGGCTTCTCCACCGAAACCGAATACTCTGCTGCTGCCAGGCCCACAAATTCGGCACGTCCCGCGAAATCAGTCCATACCTCAATGGGCGCTTGCGAACTCGCACTTGTCGTCTCGAGTCTCACGAGCGCGCCCGGCACCGCTATGCTCGTCTCGTCTCTGACGGTTACAACCAAAGCGTATCGATCGCCTGATACCTTGGGTGCTTGCTGGCCCTGCGGAAATTTGCCTGCTCGCGCGGTTAGGTTAAACCCGACGAGGGCCAGCGCTATTCCTGCGACGCAGCCTTTTCCCCGAGCAGCCTTCGCCCATCCCATCGGCACATTCTACGACCCTCACGTCGCAGGCGCCTCAATTCAAGCTTCCTCGTTCCCTCGTCACTTCCTTGCCTTCTTGCTTCTTTGCTTCCTTCATTCATGTACGATAGCCCTGAGCATGACTCCCCCACTCCCCACGCGCCGCAGTTTCGCGAAATCCATCGCCATTACCCTCGCCGCCATTTTCGCCGCCAGCCTCATTGCCCTTCGCTGGTGGTACCACTCGCGTTCCGCTCCCGCCGTCGTCATCGCTCAGCTCGGCGAAATTCCCGTTGGCGGATACAAAATCTTCCAGTACCCCACCGACGTCGCGCCCTGCATCCTCATTCGCACGGACGAAACCAACTACGTCGCCTACAGCCGCATCTGCACACACAATTCCTGCCCTGTCTTTTACCGCCCGGATGAGAACGCCCTCGAATGCCGCTGCCACGGTGGCCTCTTCTCCATCACAAACGGCGATGTGCTCGCGGGTCCGCCGCCCCATCCGCTTCCACGCATACAACTCGCCATCCGCGGCAACGACATTCTCGCCACCGGCATAGCTTCCTGAACAGAGGCCATGCGCGGCGGTTCATTTCCAGCCTTGCAGCTACACCGCGGCGGCCTTTTGAACTCCTTTTGTGGCCGCGCGGATTACCTCGAGCACTCTCTCCGGTTGGGAGAGCATCGGCACATGGCTGCTCTCAAGCTCATAAGTTGTCGCGCCCATGCGCTTGGCGACGAAGCGCTCCATATCGGGGTGGACGGTGCGGTCGTTTTTGCCGACGATGTACCAACTCGGCTTTGACCTCCACGCCGTTCCTCCGGCTTTCGCCTCGAATAGGTCGGGTTTCGGGGCTCCCTGTGTGGCCCAAACGAGCTTTTGGTCCTGCTCCGAGAGGTCTCCGCAGAAATACTTCGTGCCCTCCGGACGCAGCCAGATGCGTCCATCCAGAACTTCGATGTGAGAGAAAACGTCGGTCGTCGGGAACTTGGACAGCTGCGTCTGAGACGACTCATCGGCGTCCGGAGCGAGCGCGCAGATGTAAACCAGTCCGACGACGCGATCGTCGGTTCCGGCGCCGGTGATCACCGTGCCGCCGTAGGAGTGGCCGACGAGGATGACGGGGCCGTTGACCCGGCCGATTGTTTCTTTCGTCACGGCGACGTCCTCTGCCGTCGAGTTGAGACCGTGCTGCGAGGCAATGCACTCATACCCCTCCGCTAGTAGGGGAACGATCAGTTTGCTGAAGCACGAACCATCGGCCCAGAGCCCGTGGCAGAAAACGATGCCAGGCTTACTTCCTGCAGATGCTGTTGTCATAGTGTGTTTCCTTTCCTTCGTAGTTGGAATTGACCACTGATTTTGGCCTCGAGGAGCGCGCCGGGCACCTCCGGTGAGCAATCTGGCCGTGTATCAGATGCCTACGAGCACACTTTTGGCTCGTTTTGACCATTAGAAGTGCGGCTGCTCCCACTCTGTTTGTCGAAGCTTGCGTCGACCCTGTTTTATCTTTCCCTTCGGTTTTCTGTCCACCATCGGCATCTCAGCAGCGGTCGAAGATTTTCGCGCGAAACTTTTGCTCTGCTGCTGTGTTCAACTGACTGGTGCCGGGGTTTGCACTCACGCTACACGCCCCGCGCGCCTGCAACCATTCAATGCGAAAATGCGTCTTTAGAACCGGGGAAGGTTTTGGCGGAAGCAGGGTCTCAGGGTTTGTACTTGCAAACCCTGCGTGAACCGGGTCTCAGGGTTTCTACTTGGAAACCCTGCCCGAACAGGGTCTCAATAGGAGGAATTGCATCGATGAAGAAGGTCATGCTTGGCGCAGTTCTGCTCGTGCTCGCCGGCGCTGCCGTCATCAAGTCCGACCCCAGGCCGCTGAAGATTTTCCTGTCTCCGTCCTCGAATATCCCCCGGCCGGACGTCATGAAGAATCTCACCGACAAGTGCCCCAACGTTTCCATCACTGCCGATCCCAAACAGTCGGACTTCATGGTGGACGCCCGCTGGGTGGGCCGCTACGAATTCACCGTCTATAAGCACGGCGGCGACGCCGTCTACGGCACGCAAACGAGTTTCCTGCACAACGCCGTCAAGGACGTCTGTCACTACATGAATTCGCACGAATCCGAAGCCGCCGCGCCCGTGCATTAATCGGGTTCACACGCCTTAACTTAACGTGCCGCACCCCAGACGTTCGGGGTGTGCCCGCATGCGCTCAGTGACTCAATCTCGCCTCGCCACAAATCCCTTCGGCCCCACCGCCCACACACTATCCGGCGACGGAATGGCGATTACGTTAAAGCCTGAGCCGCTGGCGTTGACCCATTGCCGCGCTGCTCGCCATATGATCGCTCCTCCAGGGCCCGCGGCCCAAAGGTAGCCCTCACCCGTGAAGATGCCCGGAACAGGCAGAAATGCGACCGAAGACAGAAACAGGCTCCTTGATCGCTCCGTTTCATTTATCACTTGCGACTTGCCGTCAACTGCACTCACGGAATACGTCGGTTCGTCTAGAATCTCCCATGTCTTGCCGCCATCGTGGGTTTGAACCATGTTGGGTGCAGGCGAACTCGTCGGTTGCGCGTAGTCTCCGCCCACCGCAATCCCCCACTGCGGACTAAACGAATTAAACGCCACCGAAAATAATCCGCTGCTCGCGTTCCCCGGCCGCACCGGCGTCTCCGCCACATCCCACGTCTCCCCTCCATCATTCGACCGAAACACTCGCGCCACGCTCGCCCCGCCCGTCACAAACCAAATATTCTTCTCGCCCTGCACCGCGATGCACGAATTGCTTGCCGCAAACGCTCCCTCGCCTTTCAGCGCCGCCGGCAATTTCACCGGAGGAATCTGCGTCCAAGTCGCGCCCCCATTCGCCGTCCGAAACAGCACAAACTTCCCGTCCACCGGATCGCTCAACACTACTCCGCGCTTCCTGTCCCAAAACGCAATCGAATCGAAAAATACTCCTGTCGTCTTCGGCGCAAACGCTAGCACCCACGTTTTCCCGCCATCGCTCGTGCGATAAATCGTCGCGAGTCCCTTCTCCGCGTTTCCCGTGCTCATGATCACTGCATTGTCCGCATCAAACGCGCGTATCCCGCGAAAATCCTGCTGCTCCGCGCCTGCAACCACCCGTACGTCCCACGTCCTCCCGCCATCGACCGTGCGAATCATGGTTCCGCCCGTTCCGCTTGCCCACACCACATCCGCGCTCACGGCACTCAACCCTCGAAAACTCGCCGTCGTCCCCACCTCCATCCGCTTCCACGGATCCTCCCTTTGCGCTTCTGCTCCTCCGGTCTGCGAAAGGACTCTAGTTGCAAAGGCGGCTGTCGCCAGTACAAGGATCATCGAAGTCGAAATCCTTCGCACCATCCTTCTCTGTGTTCTCAGACTTTTCTGTGTGTCCTCTGTGTTCATGTTTCGCCTTCGCTTTACTCTGCGTCCTCAGCGCCTCTGCGGTGAACTTGTCGTTTATTTCCCTTCCCCCAATCTGTGTTTACCTGTGTTCATCTGTCGCGCTTCGAGCGCGCCCAAGATCTATGGTTCCAACGCCTTTCCCCTCCACCACCGTCACAATCCGATCCGCCTCCACTCCCCTCACCACATCCTTCCCCCCGTTCGGCCAATCCACCTCCAACTCATCCACCTTCGCATGCGCCCCTAACCCAAAATAAATCCTCGGATCCTGCGCCGAGCAATAACTCATCCCGCCCTTCGCCTGGTCGTAGCTCACCCAATCTCCCGCCGTCACCTTCAACCGCGCTCCAATCCCATCGCGATTGCTCTTCGTCCCCACCAACCTTACCGCCAACCAATAATTCCCTCGCGCCGCCAAGCTCTTCGCCCCCTCATTCCGAAATAGCTGCGCATCCTCGCCATTGTTGTTCACCACAAAATCCAGCCACCCATCATTATTGAAATCGCCCACTGCCAACCCGCGTCCCACCCGCGGCGCCCGAAAATCAGTTCCTTGCGTCGGCGTCGCATCCACAAATTTGCCGCCGCCAACATTCCTGTATAACCGCCGCGCCTCCTCGTACTCCACTTCCGGGTGATACAGCTTGATGTTGTCCAGAATGTGCCCGTTCGTCACCAGCAGGTCGCGCCACCCGTCGTTGTCCCAATCGAAGAATCGCGCGCCAAACGAGCTATCAAGAATATTCGTCTGCCCCAGCCCCGACGCAATTGTGTCGTCGCCAAATGTCCCGTCGCCATTGTTCATGTACAGCCGGTTCAACTCGAAATCCAAATGGCTCACGTACAGATCCATTCGCCCGTTTCCAGTCAAGTCCGCAGCGTCCGCGCTCATTCCCGCTTCAGGCTTCCCTTCCTCGCTAAATCCCGCGCCAGACTTGTACGTCGCATCCCGAAACGTACCGTCGCCATTGTTGTAATAGACGAAATTCCGCTGCGTATCGTTGGCGATGAAAATGTCCGTCCACCCATCGCCATTCAAATCTGCCAGCACCACCGCCAAACTCTTCCCATCCCCATTCACCAGCCCCGCTTTCTCCGTCACGTCCGTGAACGTCCCATCCCCATTGTTGTGATAGAGCCGCATCGACTCGCCATGAAAACTGTCGGGATGGCAGTACGCGCGATATCCGGGCCGGTTATCACCGCACAGGACCGGATGATCCGCGTCGAACGCCACATAATTCGTCACCAGCAAATCCAGCTTTCCGTCGTGGTCGTAATCAAACCATCCCGCTGCCGACGCCCAGTTCCCGTCGTCGCCCACGCCGGCCTTCGCGGTCACATCCGTGAACGTTCCATCGCCATTGTTGTGCAGCAGCACCGAATGTCGGTACCCCGTCATATAAATGTCGGGATACCCGTCATTGTCGTAATCGCCCACTGCCACTCCCATAAAAAAAGTTCCGTCGGCGTGAATGCCGCTTTGCGCGGTCACGTCCGTAAACGTCCCGTCGCCATTGTTGCGATAAAGCGCGGGCTGCGGCGGCATTGCTGGATGGAAAAACGGCGTGTAGCCACTGTTCACGAAAAAAATGTCCAGGTTCCCGTCCTGGTTGTAATCAAGAAACCCAACGCCCGCGCCCATCGTCTCGTAATATAGCTTGTCCGCCGACGCCGCCCGCTCGTGATGAAAATGAATCCCCGCCGCTCGCGTCACATCGCGAAACTGCACTCCGTACGGATTCGCCTCACTCAGACGCGAACTCCGCTGCTTCTGCGCGTCCGTTCGCTCCTTGGCTTGTTGCTCACCCGGCAAATCCCCCAGATGCCCTTGCGCAGTTGAGCGTTCGCGCGCGCCTGCCACAACCATCACGCCCGCCACAATCATCGCCAGCACAAACGTTCTTCGCGTCCTCATCCGCGCCATTCTATCAGCCCGCACTTTTTTGTCTCTTTTCTCGCCACTCGCAACTGCCCTTTTCCCTTGACTTCCACAAACGCCCGCTGCTAGCCTTCGCCCGACTTTGTAATCACGTGCTTCTGGGGTGGGGCTGAGGGTAGTGCCGCGAAATTCGACTGCGCTTACGGGTGTATCTGTTCGTTTTACACTTTCCGCGGAAAGACCACTGTGTTCCCCCGCCCTCCTATTTCCATTTTTCTCTTTTCCGCGTTTGCGAATTTCTGAGGGAGCGATGATGAGAATGTTTCGATCTGCTTTGCTGGCGTCCGCGCTGCTCTTTTCCCTGCTCTCGCCTTTTGCCACCCGCGCCCAGAACCTGCAAAACGGCGCCGTTCGCGGCACCGTCTACGATTCCACTCATGCCGTCGTTCCCAGTGTCAAACTTACCCTCACCAACACCGCCACCGGCATCAGCCGCGAACTCTCCACAGACGCCAACGGTGACTTCGATTTCGACAACGTGGCCCCCGGCCAGTATCAACTCACCGCGGAAGCCGCCGGCTTCGCCACCACCACCGTAAAAGCCATTTTCGTCACCGTCGGCTTGGCCGTTCCCGTTGATGTCAACTTGCCCGTAAAAGGCCAGACGCAAACCGTTGAGGTGATCGAATCCGCAGCCCCCGTCGACACTTCCACCGCCGGCATCACTCAGACCATCAATAACGCAGACCTCGAAAATTTGCCCTTCCCCGGCCGCGATTACCGCGACCTCGCTCAACTCTCGCCTACCGTCCAGGTTGTCCCCGGACTGCGCGGCGGCCTTCGAATGGGCGGTCAGCAAAGCGACTACTCGGGTCTCGTCATCGACGGCGAGGACAACTTCAACAACTATTTCGGTGAGAACTTCGGCTCTCTTGAAACCAAGAACCTCACGGTTCCCCTCGAAGCCGTCCAGGAATTTCAGGTCGTCACCAACGGCTTCGCTCCCGAGTTCGGCCGCGCTACGGGCGGCCTGCTCAACGTCGTCACCAAGTCCGGCACCAACCAGATTCACGGCGAAGCCCACGAATACTATCGTGGCGGCACTCTCACGTCAGACGACGCGCTCGGCGAACCTTCCAACATCGATAATCAGAACCAGTTCGGCGGGTCCTTCGGCTTTCCCATTCGCAAAGACCGCCAGTTCCTTTTCTTGTCCACCGATATCCAGCGTGAGAACGGTCCGTTGGATACCGTCCTTTGCACCGATGCCACAACTCCGGGATGCACTGCGTTCCTGGCATCGGCTGGCCCGACAATCCCCGCAGCCGTAAATGCAACCGATACTCTCGGTCCTGCCTGCGGTGCTTCTGCCGTCGCCGAAGCCCTGATGCCTGCCTGCTATGGAGTCGCCACGGTGGGCGGTCTGAACGGCCCGCACAATCAATACCAGAACTTCTTCACTTTGCTCGGTCACTACGACTGGCAAATCAATGCCGAAAATCACTTCAGCGTTCGCGGTCTCGGCACTCGCAATCACACAAACGGATTTACTGGCGGCCAGGGCCAGACCGAAACGCCCTACTCCATCGGCGCTGCCGAAAACTTCGTCAATCAGGGCGTCGGCGGCGTCTTTGCTCTCACCACTGCTGTGGGACGGAAGGTTAACGAAGCTCGCATCAGCGTCAGCGGTGAAACCCGCAAGCGTCACGCCATCGATAACGGTGCGCCCCAAATCCTTATCAATCAGACCGGCGCATCCTTCGGTCAGCGCTTCTACCTTCCCGCCAACAACGACGCCGGAAAACTCCAGGCCGCCGACAACTTTTCCTATTCCTTCGGCAAGCATGACGTGAAGTTTGGCGGCGACATCGACACCTTCGAGGATCGCAAAGACATCTTCGCCGGCTGGAGCGTGGGCGAATATGAGTTCAACACCCTTTGCGATTTCGAGCCCGGTCCCGTGGCCACGAATCCTTGGTGCGCAAATTACCCGGGCGGGGCAGCGGCTATTCCCGCGGCTCCTAATCCGTATTTCTTCATCCAGGGGATCGCGCTAAACAACGACAACGTCTTCAAAGCCAACACGCTCAAGAACAATTTCCAAACAGGTGCAGGCCTTTACTGGCAGGACAAATTTCAGGTCACGCACAATTTCACCCTCACCTACGGTCTTCGTTGGGATGCCACGGCAAATCCCCAGCCGCAATCGGCCATCGTCGGAGAGAGGGTGTGGATTGGCCAGGGCCTAAGTGGCAGCAAGCAAGTCGCTCCTCCCCAACGCGTCCCCAATGACTGGGGCCAGTGGGGCCCTCGCGTCGGCGCCGCATGGCAATTGGGAAGCGAACATCCCACGGTAATCCGGGGCGCTTGGGGTCTCTATTATGCGCAAACGCCGCTAATTTTCTTCCCCACCATCGGTGCGTCTTTGCAAACCACTTTGTTCTGCCCAACGCAGTACGGCTGCGCTCCCGCCAGTGGCTTTCCGTACCTCGACCCGTCGAGCGTGCCTTTCGGTGTGGATGGCTTGTGCACCTCTATTATCGGTTGCCAATCTACCAGCTACGTCGACCCGGCCTTCCGCAACCCGCGCGTTTCCAATTTGACAGTCGGCGCAGAGCACTCCATCTCCAACAGTTGGACCGTCTCGATCAACTACGCCTTCGTCCGTTCTTGGGATTTGCGCACCGGCGGCTTCAGCACAACCAACTGGTACCGCAACTACATTCCGGACGGAAGCGATCAGTTCGGCCGCACTCTTCTTGAAGGTTCACCCGGTTTTGCAGAGGGGCTCGATCCGACCATTTTCTCCGACAATGAACTCGCCAGCTTCAGTCATGGCAGTTATCACGAACTCGTCGCCGCCGTGAACAAGCGCTTCGCTCAGCGTTATCAATTCTTCGCCAATTACACTTGGTCGCGGAATTTCGCCAACGCTTCCAGTGAACGCGATACCGAGACCTTCTACGGCCCGCAGGATCCCTTCAATCTCGCTATCGACTACGGACGTGACGGCCTCGACATCACTCACTCATTCAAAGCGGGTGCCGTCGTCGATCTGCCCTGGGGCTTCACTTGGAGCAACAACTTCATCGCCCACAGCGGTGTTCCCTATCCTGCATACTCCACCGTTGATATCAACGGCGACGGCGTCATAAACCAGTTCTCGAACAACGACCGGCCCACCGTCATGGTTGGCAGCAAAGTCGAGCTCATGCCGGAATACCCCTATCGCCAGCCCTCCTTTTTCAACTGGGACATGCGCCTCAGCAAAGACATCAATTTCAGCGAGCGATACCAGCTTCGTTTCATCGGTGACTTCTTTAATGTCACGAACGCTAGCAACCTCTACTCCGACCCGGATGTCTACGGCTTCGTCACCCCGACCGGTTGTGTTCCGGTTAACCCACTAACTTTGTCGAACGTGGAGTGCAATCCGCTACCCGCATTGCCGACGCCGGGCAATACGCCCGGCTACCGAACCGTCAATGAACTTGCTCCCGGCGCCACGCCCTTCGCTTTCCAGGCCGGCGTCCGCTTCCAATTTTGAGGGGCGTCATAAGGTAGCCCACGGCGCAAGGCGTGGGCAGGCGTCTACACAGTCGGGCGAAAGAGCCCTCGTCACTCGGCGCCCGTTGCGAGACTGCGAATTTTCGTAATCTCGACTTTCCGTAGCGGGTCAGTTTGAATTTTCTTGATCGTGACACAAGCAGTCAAAATGCAAACTGACCCACTACCCGACTTTCTGTCTTGGGGTACTAGTCCTTGAAAATGACCTAACTATATGGTAAACTCGCCATCATGATTGGCCCACGAGAGAACAAACCAAACCGCACCCCAATCCCTCTCGCAATTCGAGTTTCCGCTCGACACACAGTGCGAGTAGAATCGCCCCTAACCCCAATCCTCTCAACAAACCTCGCAAGTCTACTCGATACTCAAACCACACTCTCACATGCCACTTTTTCTTCGCCCGGCTTTCGCCTCTCGGGCGGCGCGACTTCAGCCTTTGTCCTGTTTCTCCTTCTTGGCCTCCTCCTGGCAGCTCCCCTCTTAGCCCAAACGGCGCGGCGGGTTTCAGGGTTTGCACTTGCAAACCCTGAGCCAAAGAAGATCATCATCGACCAGGACTGCGCCGGCCCCGGCGGCACAGACATGCAAGCCCTCCTCACCATCATCAACTCGCCCGAAACCGACGTTCTCGGCATCACCGTCGTCACCGGCGACGCTTGGCGCGACGAAGAAGTCGCCCACACCTTGCGCCTTCTCGAAATCATCGGCCGCACCGACATTCCCGTCCTGCCAGGCGCCGTATTTCCTATCGTCAATAGCAAAGCAGCTGTCGCGGAGTGGGAAAAGAAATACGGCCCGGTGGAATATCAAGGTGCCTGGAATTTCGGCCGCCCCGTCCACGGCCCCTGGGAAATTCCACCCTTGCCCGAAGGCGCGCCCACGACGAAAGCTTCCACCGAAGACGCTGCTCACTTCCTCGTCCGTATGGTCCACAAATACCCGCACGAGGTGACTATTTACGAAGGTGGCCCGCTCACGAATCTAGCTCTTGCGCAAACCATCGATTCCCAATTCGCCTCCCTCGCAAAAGAACTTATCCTGATGGGCGGAAGCATTCATCCCGAAACGACCGATCCCGAGTTCACCAAAAATCCTCACCGCGAATTCAATCTCTGGATGGACCCCGAAGCCTCCCGTTGCGTGCTGCGCGCTCCGTGGCCGCGCATCGTGGTCACGACGGTCGATATTTCCGTGAAAACCAACATGGATAAATCGCTCGTGGCGCAAATAGCGAAGGGCACAAGCCCCTCGGCGCAGTACGTCGCAAAGTATGCGACGGAGTGCACCTATCAATGCTATTTGTGGGATGAACTCGCGGCCGCTGCCTGGCTTGACCCAACTATCATTACGAAATCAAAAAAGATGTACCTCGACGTATCGCTCGACCGCCGCGCAAGCTATGGCAATACCCTCGCCTGGGAGCCGGGAAAGCAGGTTATATTCACTCAGGAAAACCTTCCGGGCCCACCCGTGCATGTTCCTGTCCCTGACCCTCAAGAACAGCCTGTGATTCACGGAACGCTTGCCGAGGTTCAAGAGGACTTGGATTTAGCAAAGTTCTACAAAGAATTCGTCGCCCTCATGACCGCCCAAGCCCCTCACGCCCACGGGTCAACGAACTGAGCGAATCATTTCAATGCCGCGAGTGCCTTCCGATAATCAGGATCGTCCGGCGACAACGCAACCGCCTTGCGGTACGCCTCCATCGCGTGCGCACGATCGTTTCGCTGCTGATAGATCGCGCCCATCTCAAAAAAGGCATCTGATTCTCTGGGATTCACCAGCGTCGCCCGCTCAAACGCTGCGAGCGCTTCGTCGAGCTTTCTCTGCCTTTCTAAAATCTTGCCTTCCACATAAAGAAAATCCGGCTGGTACGGATCGCGTTCGAGTGCCTTTCCGATTGCCTCGCTCGCCTCGTCGATTCTGCCTGCGGAGTAATAAAGCTTCGCAAGCTGCGAATATGCCGCGCCATACGTGGAGTCCTTCTCCAGCGCCTGCTGCAGAAGGTCGAGCGCGCCCTGAAAATCGTTTTTCATCGCCGCTTCATTCGCTTGCTGAACCAAATGCTTTGCCGCCGTCTGGTTTTCTTTCGTCGCCCGATCGTTCTTCGACGCAACCTCAAATTCGGCGAGCGCCTTCTGTGCATCCGCGTCGTGCCCAGCGCACTGATTCGCGCGAGAGATCAAGAACAGCGCCTCTGAATCGTTTGTGTCTTGAAGCCACAGGGGCTCGAGCGCTAAGACTGCTTCCTCACACCGTTTGGCCGCGTCAGCTGATGTGTCGCCGCTCCGCGGCCGTAATAGTATCTTTGCTAGAAGCAACAGTCCGGGATTCGACCCTAGCGCGGCTTTTTCAGCATCACGCTGCGCGGCGTCATTTTCGTTGCGGTCGGAATAAATTTGCGCGCGCTCGTAATAGGCGAGCGCACTTTGCCGATTGTGCACAAGCACCTTGTTCAATTCTTCCAGCGCTGCCGAGGAGTCACCCTTCGACCGGTACGCGACTGCCAGCCGGATTTGTGCCCACTCGTCCGCGGGATTCAAAGCAACCGCCCTGCGCAAATGTTCGACAGCGGCTGAGTAGGTTTGCAGCTCTATGTCGAGGTCGCCGAGAGTGGCGAGCGGCTCTTCGCTTTTTGGATGCTCAGCCGTCGCCCGTTCCAGAACACGTTTTGCTTCCTGGTAGTTGTGCACTTCACGATAAGCTTCTGCCAACCCCATTTGCGCGCTTAAGTTGTGCGGCTCAATCGATAATTCCTCACGGTATTTCGCAATTGCATTGTCCCAAAGTCTCAACCGCGCGGCATCTAGCGCTTCCTGCGCGACTCGGCGAAGCCGATCGCTCGCGTCCGCGGACTGCGCGAGCGCAATGCTCGTTACTAATAGCAGTGACGACAGAAACATCGGCGGATTATAGCATTCACGTCGATCCCACCTTTCGTCGCCCACACTTGCCTTCGCATCCGGCTTTTCGCTTGACTGGCTCATCTTGCGCGAACTATAAGCACGTGCTGCTCTGAAGGAAATCTGGTGCCAAATAACGTTGACGTCGTCGGGATTGGAAGCTGCGGAATTGATTATTTCGCGATCGTCCCTCGTCTGCTCGGCGCGGAAGAGAAAATCAGCGCAACTCGAATGGAAATTCACTCCGGCGGCGTCACGGGAAACAATCTCACGCAAGTCGCGCGCCTCGGCGTCAACACGGGATGGCTCGGCCTGATCGGCGACGACGAGAACGGCCGGTTGATTCAGCAGGACTTCAGGCAGGACAGCATGGATCTTTCCGGCATCGATGTAGTGAAAGGCGAATTCTCCACGATGACGTGGATTCCAGTAGACGCACTCGGCGAGCGGTGTATCTACATGTTCCCCAACGTCAATGGCCGCCTTTCCGTTTCTCAGGTAACCACTCGCTTCGCCCCTCATATAAGAAAGGCGAAGCATTTTCATACCGAAGCCTCGCAGCTCCCCATCGCGCCTGTGAAAGCTGGGATGCAAATCGCCAAAGATGCCGGTGTGCGCGTTCTGTTCGATCTGGATGTCACTCCTAGTTTTTTCGCGCAGATGCATCTCGGCACACCGCTCGAGCTCACCGAAGCGCTCAAACTGGTCGACGTTCTCAAACCATGTAAGGCCGCCGCTCGCGAAATTACAGGTGAATCTGACCCAGACGCCATCGTCGGCGAGCTACTAGGCCTCGGCCCTTCCCTTGTCGCCATCACTCAGGGAGCCGAAGGCTGTTTGATTGCTACACGCAAGGAGCGCGCCCATGTTCCCGCCTTCAAAGTGGACGTTGGTGATACCACCGGCGCGGGTGACGCCTTCATGGGTGGCCTCTCATACGGGCTGCTACAAAGCTGGAACCTCATGCGCGTCGGCACCTTTGCCAATGCATGCGCCGCGCTTTGCTGCACGAAGGTCGGCGCGCGCGCGATGGCGAAGCTCGACGAGGTGATTGCCTTCATTCGGGCCAGCGGCCGCGGCGCGGCGATAGGTCTCTAGTCCATGTTCACACCTCAAACCTTCGGCGCCGCTTTGACGATGATGGTCGTCACCGCTTTCTGCTGGGGCTCGTGGGCCAACACTTACAAGGGCGTCAGAAATTACCGTTTCGAGCTCTTCTACTGGGACTACGCGATCGGCATTTTCCTGTTCGCCCTGGTTTACGCCTACACCCTCGGCAATCTGCGCCATGACGGAACAAGCTTCATCGAAAATCTCCATGCGGCAGATATTGCAAACGTCGGCTGGGCTCTTCTCGCGGGTGCAATTTTCAACCTGGCAAATCTTGTTCTCGTCGCCGGAATCGATTTGGCGGGCCTGGCGACCGCTTTCCCAGTTTCGATCGGTATCGCTCTGGTCGTGGGAGTCGTGCTCAGCTATCTGATTCAGCCGGCTGGCAATATTGTTCTCCTTGGCGCCGGGATGCTGTGCGCTCTTGTTGCCGTGATCCTGGACGGCAAGGCCTACGGGCAGTTGCGAGCTGGCACAGAAGCCTCGCGCAAGAGCATCCTCCTCTGCGTTGTCTCAGGCGTGTTGATGGGACTGTGGGCGCCGTTCTCGACACGCGCGATGACCCATGGCAACCCGTTGGGGCCATACGCCGTCGTGGTCTTTCTTACGCTCGGGGCATTGCTCTCCTGTTTTGTATGGAACATCTACTTCATGAAGAGACCACTGGTCGGTCAACCCGTCGGGTTTGGTGGATTCTTCACCGCTCCCGTTGGTGACCATTTGCTGGGACTTCTCGGCGGCGCGATCTGGACTACCGGAACCGTGCTTAATCTCGCAGCTGCGCAATACCCGGGGGCGAGCGTCGCAACCTCTTACGCCATCGGACAATCCGCTCCGATGGTCGCAGCCGCTTGGGGAATCTTTGTGTGGAAAGAATTCGCTGGAGCGAACACTCGCGCGAAAGCATTCCTCGGGTTGATGTTCGTGTTCTATTTCTTGGCGATTCTCTTGGTCGCGCGCGCAATCACCTCGCATTGACGCCGCGAACTGCATATTGGAGGCATAGCATGGATAGCGGGAATCGAGTCGCTCGCATACTGGTTATTTTGGGAACTGTGGTCCTGCTTCTCTCCGTCACCCTTCACACGTTCGCCTCACAAAAAGTGGCGTTTCCGGCACTCGCCGCGTCGAATTTGAGTTCGGGCATGCAGGCGGCGTTGCGGGTAGTTTTCGTTTCTGTAGGCTGGCATTGGCTGGTGATTGCGGTTGTCACGCTCATCGCCTTGTTCGCTCAGTCGCGAGCCGGGAAAATGATCGTTCTGGTTTGTGGCCTCGCAACGCTGCTTGAGGCCGTGGGTGGTGCTTTCTCTATGGGCATATTTATCGGCAATGAAATGATCGGTGCTGCCGGTCTTTTGATTCTGTTGGGAGCCGTGCTGTTGAAAACGCATGGCTAGTTTCCGGAGAATAGCTTGGACTAAATCGGGGGAGCTTTGAACCCTCCGCAGCTTTGTTCGATTTTGGCCGCGACAGCGAGAACCGCCTCTTCTTCCCAGGGTCGCCCAACAACCTGCACGCCGATAGGTAAGCCTTCCAGCGACCGGGTGATAGGCACCACTGCGCCGGGGCAACCAAATAGATTAAACCACTGCGAATAGGCCATCGCCTTCAGATAATCGACTCTGCGGCCCTGAACTACCCATTCGCGCTCGCCATGACGAAACGCAGGTATCGAGGACACGGGACAAATCAAAATCGGAAACTCCTCCATTTTTGCTAGGAATCGTCCGCGCAGCACATCGCGCTCGAGTGTCGTGTTCAGAAGTTCCGTCGCGCTCAGGGGTGGGTCCTCTGCGACTCTTGCGCGGAACTCGCCCAGGATCGGACTGATTTCGTCCTCATGGCCATCCAGCATCGGCGAAAACGCCATCTGCCCGGCGCGACCAAACAAGTTCCACCAGAGTTGCCATGCGCGATCGAGGTTTTCCGGTTTCCATTCGCTGACTGTGAATCCCTGCGCCTGCAAGGCCCCGAAAGCAGTGCGCACCGCCGCTGCGGTCTCGGAAGTAACCGGCGCCAGGTCATCCTGTTCGAAGTAACCAATTCGCAGTTCTCGAATTTCGTCCTCGCTCCACTTCCGCAACGGAACGGGCGCCGAGGAAGGATCGCCGGGATCAGGTCCGGCAATGACCTCGAACAGGCGCGCCACATCCGCGATCGTGCGCGCCATCGGTCCTACCACGCCAAGTTGCGCGAAGGGCCCCGCTGATCCTGGATAGTGTCCAGTCGATGGAACCCGTCCAGGGGTCGGCTTTAGCCCGCAGATTCCGCTGAAGTGCGCCGGCACCCGAATCGAGCCACCACCGTCGCTGCCCACTCCTCCCGCCGAGCAGCCCGACGCAATCGCAGCCGCCTCGCCACCGCTGGAGCCGCCGGGCGTGCGCGAGAGGTCCCATGGATTGTTCGTCCGCCCATACAACAAATTGTCGGTTTCCCAGGCCATTAGGCATTCGGGCACATTGGTGTTGCCCAGAATGATCGCGCCCGCAGCACGCAGACGCGCAACAAGCGGCGCGTCACATGAAGCCACGAAACTGCGCCGCAACTTGCTGCCGCATTCACATGGGAATCCCGCGACATCGATAGAGCTCTTGATGGAAATCGGAACACCGTGGAGGGGGCCAAGGGCCTGCGCTCCCGCACAGCTACGTGCCACGCGGTCTGCATTCTTCGCAGAAGCTCGTGCCCCATCGAAATCCGTGTGGACAAACGCATTCAGTTTCGAATTCAATTTGTCGATACGTGCGATGTGTTCATCCACCAGTTCGACGGAAGATAGCCCGCCTTCGCGAACTGTCTCAACAATCTCGCACAAAGAGGAGAATATTAGTTCACTCAAATCCGGCACTCAAAGGGAAGATTAGGAAACTGAGTAGCCTAGCACAGCAGCCTGCATGCCGAGAGAAGGCAGAGCACACCCGTAGGGGTATGCTCGGCGCCGGGGAATCGCCAGCTCTATGGACTCAGAAAAGAAGTTTAAGCGCTACCTGGACAACCCTCGGCCCAACATCCTGCTGAATCACGCCAATGTTCGGCGACTGTATGTCCGTTTCCGGCAAACGAAGATTCGTGTGGTTCAAAAAGTTGAATAGTTCGGCACGGAACTGCAAACTGCTCCGCTCGGTAAGATGAATATTCTTAAAGGTGGAGAAATCCCAATTGGTATATCCCGGCCCCTGAACCGCGTTGCGACCTTCGTCACCGAAGGTTCCCGTAGCCGCCTCGACGAACGCGCACGGGTTAAACCAGTGCGCTGCCACGCGGGTCTGCGTTGGTGCAAGACAATTCTGATTCGCAGCCACAGGTCCGGGCGTAAAGGGATTGCTCACCACGTTCGGGCGCTCACTCGAGAAGCCACTGATCTCCGGCGCGCTTCCTTCCAGAGCGACATCATTCGAATCGAAGACAGTAAACGGCGTACCGCTTGCCGCCGTGAAAATCCCGTTGAACTGCCAGTTGCCCAGCACATGCTGATACCACGTGGCGCCTTCTTTCCAGAATGGTACGGCCCATTCATAACTCAGCACGAAGCGATTGCGCGAATCAAACATCGACCTGCCGCGCTCGGCAGCCAGATCGAAAGGATCTTGCGCTAGATCATTCTCTCCAGCTAGCGGTTGTGAAGAGGATCCGGTTATGTTGAACGAGGAAACGTCGTCGATTGACTTTGAGTAGGTGTACGACGCCAGGAAGGCAAGTCCGTAACCGAACCGCTTACGCAGGCTCGCTTCGAGGGCGTTGTAGCTCGAATTGGCGATGCCTGCGATTTCACCCACTGACCCATAGACGCAGTCACTATCGGGTTGCCCCAGGGTGCAACCGGAATAGAGCCGGCGCTGATCCACATTCGATTCGCTGGAGAGTGGATTGCCACTCGAATCAACGCCAGGAACATAGACGGCGGGATCCCCCTCGATGAACCGTGGTAGCTTGGTGCCGGTCGTACCAACGTAGCCAACTTGCAGAAGCCAGCTTGCCCCGAAAGACCTTTGTACGTTCAGATTCCAGTCCTGCGAATAGGGCAGCCGGAGTTTGTTTGAAATGACGAGCAACGTCATCGGCTCGGAAAACACAGGACCAAACGGGTTCGTGCCGTTGAACGGGTTCGCGAAGTTCACCGGAAACCCTGCCTGAGGCGTTTGTAGATAGGGCGGAGCGCTTACGGGATCCTGCAAAGGACCACCCACACCCGTATAGTAAGGCTCAAAGAAAATGCCATATGCCGAGCTAACCAGCCATTTCCCGCTCCCTGTCGGATCGTAGGCGAGACCCACCCGCGGGGCGAAAGCGTTCTTCTCAGTCGGAATCAAACCCGCAGGAACTCCCGGATCGCCCGGATAGAGCAATCCTGCCGGCGCGCTCGGAAACACTTTCGACTGAACACCGGGCTCCCATAAGTTCTGGAGGTTGTTGGTTTCAGTGTCCGGAAACGGCAATTCGTAGCGAAGCCCAAGATTCAATGTGAGGCGCGACGATACCTGATAGCTGTCCTGCGCGTAGAGGTTCAGCGCCTTCGCACGAATATGGCGATCCGGATTGCCTCCTCCTTGAAGGAAGAACACAGGCTGCCCTGAAAGAAAGCTTGCGAAAGCATCACTGTACGGGAACGTCGAAAACACGAAAAAACCATTGGAGGCAATTCCAAAGAGCGCATTGATTTGATCCCGACGGAACCCGCCGCCGAATTTCAGTTGATGGCGGCCGTGAATCCAGCTTAGCGAACCGGAAACATCAAACGTGTTTTGATATGTGTCCTGCGGACCGGTGATTGGATCGCCCACGGATGCATAGCCGGCCACCTGAATGAAAGGAGGTCCAGCGGCTTGCGCCAGCGTCGGATCATACTGAAAACCAAGCTCCGACGGCGGTTCGTGATTGAGATGTTCATCGAGGAGGAACTGATTTCTCAAGTACGAGAATCGGGCCACTCCAATAAGCGATGGGGAAAAGGTGTGCGTTTCCTGGGCGACAAAATTCTGCGCCCGATCGTAGAGGCCCACAGGAAATCCCGGCACATTCGCGCCTTCGGAGGAGAGTGGATCGGTCGTCGGCCCGCTGCTGTACATGTAACGGAAGCTCAATTCGTTTGCCGCATCTAGGTAGTGATCGAGCCTCAGTCCGAATTGATTGTTATCGACGCTGAGTGACTGGGTCGCGATAAAGCCGTTGGGATTGTTCGGCCCCTGATTGGGCAGCGGAAAGAACGGCAAAATATTCTGTGCGATTGGGTCGATCGATGTGAGCGTGTTATTGGGGACCGGAACCGGCACGCCAGTAAAGAAGCTGTATAGCTGGTGGGCAGGGTTGTTGCACACTCCAGCCGTGAATCCTTCCACGCACATTTCCGAAAAGTCTCCTTGTCGTTCCAGTGAGGTCGGCACCGTGGCAGGCACGGTTTCGCCCTGGCGATTTCGGAAACCTTCGTAGTATCCGAAAAAGAACGTCTTGTCTTTTACGATTGGACCCCCGAACGTCCCGCCGAATTGGTTCTGCTTCAAAGGTTGAACTGCCTGCGCGAAGTAATCGGAAGCGTCCATCGCGTCGTTCCTGAGAAATTCCCAAAGCGCGCCGTGGAACGTGTTCGTGCCGCTTCGCGTGACGATGTTTGTCGTTGAACCGATACTCTGTCCGAACTCAGCGTCCGCGTTGTGCGTAAGAATCCGGAATTCCGCGATCGCGTCGATTGGCGGTTTGAGAACAAATCCTGAATCAACCGCGTTGAAGTTGCTCGCGCCGTCTATTAGAAAGTTGTTTGATTCGGGTCGCTGTCCGTCGACGGCGTACCCTTGGTCCTGCCTTATCACCCCGCCTGCCTCTATTAGACCCGGTGTTATTGGGGCAACTCCCGGTTGAAGCAAGCCGAGCTGCGCAAAATCCCGGCCGTCGAGCGGTAAATCGAGGAGGTCGCGCTCGCCAACCAGGTCACCCAGGCTCGTAACTGTGGACTGAATAAGTTCGGCATTCGCCTCAACGTGCACCTCTTGCATCTTGGAAGCCAATGCGAGACGCACCGGAATCACGGCGCTCTCATTCACGTCCAATGAGATTCCCTGCTGGACATATTGCTCAAAGTCCTTCGCCGAAATCTCCAGGCGGTAATGTCCCACGGGGAGCTCCGGCAAGACAAAGCTTCCGTCGCGCCCAGTTGTGGCTGCCCGCTTCAGGCCTGTTTCAAGATGTTCGGCATCGACGCTCGCGCCCGCTACCGCTGCACCGCTAGGGTCAGAAACCGTCCCTCGGAGCGTCCCGGTAATCTCCTGCGCGAAAATGGGCGCGCACACAAACGCAAATAGACATGCCAGTCTTGTGACATAACTCATGAGATCCGCCACCCCGCTGTCTTGAATTGTTTAACGCAAATGCTTGATGACTTCGCTGCGAAATGGGCGAATTATATGGAGCATCGGAAGCGGATCAATAATGTGAAAGTAGTAGCGAGGAATTCTTCCGGCCGATCCTTCGTGCCGCTTGCGAGAAGACCGCGCGCATAACACAAAACAACTATTGACGACTGTCGGCGGGCCTAGAGAAAATTGCTCGCCCCGGAGACAAGCACTTTGTTTTCAGACAATTCCTCGGATACACCGCGCGTGCCGTCCAGCCACAACGCGCCAATTAGAAAACTTCTCCTTTTCGTGCTCTTCCTCACAGCGGCCTACCTTTTCGCTTGGCCCGCTGCGAACGTGCCCTACTTTGCCGCCGTCCTCCTGCATCTCCTTGCAGGTGTCGCCCTTGTTATTGTTCTGGCGTCTTCGTTTCGATCCATTCTTCGCCATTCGTCACCAGCGGAACGCATTGCCTGGTTCCTTCTCGCCGTGGGCGGTCTCCTGGGACTGATACTCATTTTCACGGGCACGCGCAAAGGTGATTGGCCGCTGCTTTTCACCCACATCGGCACCTGCGTCACCGGGGGAGCACTCCTCGTCTCCGCATGGGCGGGCCGGCGCGGCTTCATGGCCGCAAGTTATATCGGCGGCGCGTTTCGTGCCCTACTCTTTATTGTGGTTGCCGCGCTTGTAACGATCGGCGTCTGGTGGGTGCGCACGGTTCCATGGGAGCGCTCCAGCCGAATCGAAAATCCCGCGATCGCGCCGGCTGCCATGAACTCCGAGGGAGATGGCCCGAGCGGCCTCTATTTCCCGAGCTCCGCGCAAACCAAGCACGGCGGGCACATCCCCGCCGATTATTTCATCGAGTCGAACGCATGCCAGCGCTGCCACGCCGACATCTATCGGCAGTGGCAGAGCTCCGTCCACCACTTTTCATCGTTCAACAACGCTTGGTACCGCAAAAGCATCGAGTACATGCAGGACACGGTGGGTATCCAGCCATCGAAGTGGTGCGCCGGCTGCCACGATCCTGCATTGCTCTTCAGTGGAATGTTCGATCGGCCAATTCGCGAAGTGGAAGACACTGCCGCAGGCCAGGCCGGCCTCGGCTGTATGATGTGCCATTCTTTTGTGAAGGTAAAAAGCTCGATGGGCCAGGGAGATTACGAGCTCGAGTATCCCGTGATGCACCAGCTCGCCGCCAGCAAGAATCCTTTCGTTCGCCAACTCCACGATTTTCTGGTCGATCTGAATCCGGAGCCGCACAGGCGGGTATTCTTGAAACCCTTCATGCGCAACCAAACCGCCGAGTTTTGTTCCTCATGTCATAAAGTACACCTGGACCTGCCGGTGAATCACTACCGCTGGGTTCGCGGCTTCAATGAATATGACAATTGGCAGGCAAGCGGCGTCTCGGGTTTCGGAGCGCGGTCTTTCTATTATCCTCTGCGCTCCCAGCAATGCGCGGACTGCCACATGCCGCTGACCACCTCGATCGATTTCGGCAATTCGGGCGTGATCCACTCGCATGCTTTCCCCGGAGCGAATACGGCCATTCCTTACGTTAACGGTGACACCGCGCAACTGGATGCCACAGAAGAGTTCCTGAGGCGGAAACAGCTCAGTATCGACATTTTCGCCATTTCGCCCGAGAACACCCCCGCACCAGCCGAGAGTGGTGCGGCGATTGCGAACCCGGAGTTTCAAACGACCTTTGCTGTGGGTGAGGAAGCGGAAACCTCTGTTCCCGAAAATAACAATCCTCAATCGGCCACACCGATTACGATGCTCAGCGCGCCTCTCGACCGGGTACGTCCGTCCGTTCACCCTGGCAGCACATATCGCGTCGACGTTGTTGTTCGGACGCGCGGCGTCGGCCATTTCTTTCCGGGCGGTACCGTCGACGCCTTCGATTGCTGGGTCGAACTGAGTGCTCTTGACGATGAAGACCAGCCCATCTTCTGGAGCGGTCGGGTCCAGGACAACGGGAGGGGGCCCGTCGATCCCACCGCGCATTTCTACCGTTCACTCCAAATCGACGGCCACGGCAATCCCATCAACAAGCGCAACGCTTGGGCCACACGCGCTGTGGTCTATGTCCATCTGATTCCCCCGGGTGCCGCAGACACAGTGCATTATCGCGTGCATATCCCCGAACATGCCGTTGGCCGCATTCACCTTCACGCAAAATTGAACTACCGCAAGTTTTCCTGGTGGAACACGCAGTTCGTTTTTACTGGCGTGCGGGATAGCCTGCCCACTCCCGCCACCGTTGCTCCCAACTTCGACGATTCGCACTGGCTGTTCAATGGCGACCCTTCGAAGATCCCCGGTGGCAACCGCGGCATTCCCGATCCACCTATCGTTGTCGTAGCGGAAAACAGCGTTACTCTGAACGTCCAGCCGGCGAGCGATGCCGAACCTGCCCCGCACATCGAGCTCGATGCGGGAGACTGGACGCGGTGGAATGACTACGGGATCGGACTTTTTCTTCAGGGTGACCTGACAGGCGCCGCGGGCGCATTTGACAAAATCACGCAAATCGACCCCAATAACGCCGACGGATGGGTAAATCTCGGACGCGTCCGCGTCCAGGAAGGCAATTTGCCCGCAGCCCGCGAGGTTCTGAAGCGTGCCCTCAAGCTCAGTCCCGACCTTGCACGTACGCATTTCTTCTATGCAAAGGCGCTCCGAGGGGAAGGCCACTATGATGAAGCGAGCATGCATTTGCGCGAGGTACTGAAGCAGTATCCACGCGATCGCGTGGTCCACAATGATCTCGGTCGGATTCTCTTTCTGCAGCGCAAGTACGCCGACGCACAAGAAGAATTCGAGGCGGTGCTGGCTATCGATCCCGAGGATCTGGAGGCAAATTACAACTTGATGCTGTGTTACACAGGAATGGGTCAGCCCGAACGCGCCGCCGAATTTCAGAAACGCTATCTTCGATTCAAGGCCGACGAGTCTGCTCAGACTCTCACCGGCCCTTATCTTCGCGAGCATCCTAACGACAATACGGAACGGCAAGCGATCCACGAGCACGTTTCGGATCTCGCGGCTGCCCCAACAGCTTACACGGCGCGACCAAGAGAGAAATATTCTGCCTCGCAGCGAAACCGCGCTGCGTCGCGGCATTCCGCAAAGGATTCTGATTGATGGGTCTTTCCCGCCGTTTTTCAAAAGCCGCTCTCGTGACTCTTACTTTGGTGATAGCAGCTTCGATCGGGTTCAACCCTCCACGGATCACGCAAGCTGCATCTGCGACTGTGCATTTTGAAGACATCACCCGTGCCGCAGGCATTCACTTCGTGCACAATAATGGCGCCTTCGGCAAAAAGTGGCTTCCAGAAACGATGGGCCCTGGCGTTGCCTTCATCGATTATGACAATGACGGCTGGCAGGATCTGCTCATCGTAAATGGCAGCGATTTCGCCGGCCATGTTCGCAAGCGCACAACGCCTGCCCTGTACCACAATAATCATGACGGCACCTTCACCGACGTTACGCAAAAGGCTGGTCTCGCGGTCGAAATGTTCGGCATGGGTGTCGCTGTAGGTGACTACGATAACGACGGTTACGACGATATTTTCATCACCGCCCTTGGTCAGAACCGCCTCTTTCACAACAACGGCAACGGCACGTTTACGGATGTAACTAAACAAGCCGGCCTGTGGGGACCCAACGAATTCAGCACCAGCGCAGCATGGGTTGACTACGATCGCGACGGCCATCTCGATCTCGTCGTCGCCAATTACGTGCAGTGGTCGCCCGAAAACGACATTTATTGCTCTCTCGATGGCAAAGCGAAATCCTATTGCACGCCCGAATCCTACAAAGGCACTTCCATTCGCCTTTGGCACAGCCGTGGCGACGGGAGGTTCGAGGACGCCACCGCAAAAGCCGGCGTGTTCGACACGACTTCAAAGAGCCTCGGCGTCGCCACGCTAGACGTGAATCAGGACGGCTGGCCTGACTTGCTCATCAGCAACGATACGCAACCGAACAAGCTCTATGTGAACAATGGCAACGGCACCTTCACTGAGAAAGGTGTCTCGGCCGGCGTGGCTTACAGCGAAGATGGGATTGCTCGCGCAGGCATGGGCGTGGACGCAGCCGATTATGACCGGTCCGGCTATCCTAGCGTCATCATCACAAATTTCGCCAATCAGATGGTGTCGCTCTATCACAACGAGCGCAACGGTCTGTTCGTCGATGAAGCACCCCAGTCGGAAGTGGGCCATGCCACGCTCCTGACGCTCGGCTTCGGATGCTTTTTCTTCGACTACGACCTCGATGGCTGGCCGGACATATACGTCGCGGACGGACACATCGAGGATGCGATTGAACGCGTTCAACCGCGCGTCCACTATGCCGAGCCCCCGCACCTGTTCCGCAACTTGCACGATGGAAAATTCGAAGACGTCACTTCTTCAGCGGGCGCGGTGTTTGCCGCTCCTCGTGTTGCTCGCGGCGCCGCATATGGTGATGTCAACAATGACGGCACACTTGATGTCCTGGTCGCTACGAACGGCGGCCCGGCGTTGTTATTTCGCAATACTGGGGCCACGAATCAAAGTCTCCGTATCAAGCTGATCGGCACGAAATCGAATCGAGATGGCATCGGTTCCACAATAAAGGTAACCTCCGGTAACGATGTGCAGTCGAAGACTCTTTGTAGCGGCTCCAGCTATCTTTCCTCGAGCGAACTTGTCCTTACGTTTGGTCTCGCGGCCCATAAGCAGGCAGATTCCGTCGAGATCCGCTGGCCCAGCGGTCAAATAGATCGCCTTCAGAACGTTGCTGCCGACCAAATCATTGTCGTGAAGGAAGGGCAGGGCCTCGCCGCTGCGAAACCGCTGGCGAAGCGATAAAATGCCCGGGCACCAAATTCCGACTGGCGTTGGCATCCCAGCGCAACCATGTCCCCGATGAAACTCTATTCAGGATTTGCCGCCGCGGCGATCATGCTCGGGTGCGCCGTAATTGGCGCGATGTCTCAGCAACAGCAGCATCGACCGGCGGCCACCAAGCCCGCAACCAACGCGACTCCTCCCGTTTCAAGTGCGCATATCGCCGCAGCGCGCGAAAACAGCATCGGCGTCGCGCTCATGAATCGGCAGCAATTCGAGAACGCACTGGGCAAGTTTCAGCGCGCCTGCATTCTGGACGCTAGATTGGACATTCCCTGCATGAATATGGGAATCGCATTCTTAAATATGCAGCGCTACGACGACGCCCGGCGCGTCCTGGCAAAATCCGCCGAACTCGACCCTACGAATCCGCGGCCTTGGTTCAATTTAGGTCTGTTGGATAAGGCAGAAGGAAAATCAGACGCCGCGATCACCGCGTACCGAAAAGTTGCCCAAATCGATCCCAATGATCCGGACACGCAGTACTTCCTCGGGCTTCTGTACGCGCAGGAACAGCAATATCCGAAGGCCATTGAATATTTTCGCGCTGCGTTGCGCCTGAATCCATTTCATCTCTCCGCGGAATTTGGGCTTGCGCAGGCGCTCCTTCGGTCCGGCGACAAGGAAGGGGCAAAACAGCACCTCGACCGTTTCCAAGAGATGAATGCCGACAAGCTCGGCAAACCCATCAGCTTCACCTATGGCGAGCAGGGTAAATACTCCCTCGCCGAAGAAGTGATCCCTGCACCGGAACCTGCTCCGCCCTCAATTCCTGTTCACTTCGTGGACGTCACTTCCACCGCCGGTTTGAGTGCCGCGAGTTCGCCCATGAAGACCGGAGCCGATGCAAACGCGCCCGAATCCGCACAAGTTTCTCAAACGGTCGCGCCAGCCTATGCGCTTGGCAAATTTCTCGGTAGCGGCGCATGCATAATCGATTATGACGGTGACGGAAAACCCGACATTTTTGTCGTCAACAACGGCGCTGGTTTCACGGGGCTATACCACAATCTAGGCGGGGGAAGATTTGAGAATGTTACTCAGGCTGCGAAACTCGAACTCTACGGCGAAGGAACAAGCTGTGCCGTCGGCGACTATGATAACGATGGCCATCCTGATTTAGCCGTCGCCATCAATCGTCATGTGCACTTGTTCCATAACGAAGGCGATGGCACCTTCAAGGACGAGACGGACCGTGTCGGTATTCGGACCGAGGGGCTGATTCTCGGCATGACCTTCATCGACTATGATCACGATGGCGATCTCGATCTTTACGTCACACGTTTCAACAGTTTCCCCCTGGACAAACCTTCCGAGCCGTTTGCGTTTCCTCAGGACGCAGCGCCTCCCGGCAACGTGCTGTGGCGCAACAATGGAAACGGCACGTTCACCGAATGGACCAAACAAACCGCGCTGACGGGCTCTGCGGCGTCCGTCGCCGCCATCGGCAGCGACATCAACAATGACCGCGCCATCGATTTCGTCGTCACCGGCTGGCAGAAGCCTCCCACGATTTTCTTGAATCCGCGCGAAGGCGAGTTTCGCGCCATCACTCCATGGGCGTCCGCGATGCCCGCAGCAACGGCGGGCCTCACAGCATTCGACTTCGATAAAGACGGCTGGATGGACCTAGCCTTCACTCATTGGGGACAGCCCGGCCTCAGTCTCTGGCGCAATCTGGACGGCAAATCGTTCGAGCGCGTCCAGTTGCCCGAGCTTAGCTGGATGCGGGGATGGGGGCTCGCTCCCATCGACTATGACGATGATGGCTGGATTGATCTCGTCGCCGTTGGCGAAAACTTTTCCGGCGAAGGACGCATCGCCCTACTACGCAACGAAGGTCCAGGCGGATTCCGCGACGTCACCGCCGAGACTGGCCTCGACAAAATTGTCCTCCACAATCCACGCAGTGTCGTGCCTTTTGATTTCGATGGCGATGGCTCTCAGGACCTGCTCATCACACAAAACACCCTTCCGCCCGTTCTCCTGAAAAACATTGGCGGCAACAAGCACAACTGGCTCCAGCTTGCCTTCCACGGCGAGCACGACAACAAAACGGGTATCGGAACGAAGGTCGAAATCTCGGCGGGTGCACTGCGGCAGAAATGGGAGGTCGCTGGTGCATCCGGCTACCTCGGCCAGGGACCAACCGACATCATCGCTGGCCTCGGTCCCGAAACCGAAGCGGACGTCGTCCGCCTTCTCTGGCCAACGGGAGTCTTGCAGGATGAGCTGGAAGTTGGGGCCGGCAAGCGCGACGAAGTGGCTGAAATCGACCGCCGTGGCAGTTCGTGCCCGATCGTCTTTGTCTGGAACGGCTCGAAATTCGAATTTCTCGCGGATATGATTGGCCCAGGCATCGTCGGCCACTGGGTGGGTCCGCATGAACGCAATGTCCCCGATCCCGATGAGTATTTCAAAGTCGCCGGTTCACAGGTCGCGGCCCAGGACGGACGCATTCACTTCCGAATGCTCGAACCGATGGAGGAACTTGATTATCTCGATCAGGCACGGCTCATCGCCATCGACCATCCATCATACATGGAGGTCTGGCCAAACGAGCATTTTGCCAGCAATCCGCCATTTCCCGAATTCAAAGTCGTCGCCAGCAAAGATGCTCACTCTCCAGCGGGTGCCTGGGATGATACCGGTCGCGATGTGCTGCCGTTACTTGCCGAACGCGACCAGAAATTCGTCACCGACTTCCCCGACGCGCCGTACCAGGGCTTCGCCGGCATGCATTCACTTAAGCTTGATTTGGGCGCGTGGGACTCTTCAAAGTCTTTGCGCCTCATCATGGACGGCTTCACCGACTATTTCAGTGCCAACTCGATGTACGCCGCGTGGCAAGCAGGCATCACTCCGATTGCCCCTTACGTCGAGGCACTCGAAAGTTCTGGCAAATGGGTGCGCGTTGTCGATGACATGGGATTCCCGGCTGGCCTCGACCGCACGATGGTTGCTGATCTCACTGGCAAGCTTCCGCCCGGCACGCGCTACATTCGTATTACCACGAATCTCAAGATCTTCTGGGACCGAATTCGCATCGACAATTCGCCTGCTGAATTGGCGTTCCGCACAACCGAGATTCCTCTCGCAGCAGCATCCCTGCGTTTTCGCGGCTATCCGCGCGTGGTCGAAGGCTTGCCCAGAAACAACATTTCCTACATTTACGAGGATGTCAGCCTCACCGGCCCTTACACGCGCCAGACCGGCAACTACACCCGCTACGGTGACGTGACCGAACTCGTCCGCGCTTCCGACGACAAATACGTCATCTTCGGGTCAGGCGACGAAGTCGCGGTCGATTTTGACGCCACTCATATCCCTCCGCCGCCCGACGGCTGGATTCGCGACTACTTCTTCTATGCCAATGGCTTCGCCAAAGACATGGATTTCTACGCCGCACATGGAGATACCGTTGCCCCCATGCCGTTTCACACTCTGATTCCCTATCCTTATCCCACGGGCACTGACTACCCTTCTGACATCACCCATCTCCAATACGAAATGGATTACAACACCCGCGGCGTCGCTGGGCCTGCGGGTCCGGCCTATCGCTTTTCATATCCGGGTGACGGCCCTCCTCGCCGATAGTTCCTAAAGCAGAGCCCGCCACCGAGCACCCCCGTTTCCTTGCTTGCACTCTCTTCGCATGATAATTTTTGATTGCTGGTGCGGATTCTCCGCTCCTACATGTCTCTGCCAACACCTCCAATTGAAGGTCCTTTGCCGAGCGACGACGAAAACATTCGTGCCTCTTCGTCGGCCAACCAACAGACGGTTTTCTGGCGCGTGGAAGGCAGCCTTCTCAATCTCACTGCCGTGCGTCCCGTGGGCTTCTTTACATGGAACGCGCAGAGTTTCCTCGAACGGTGGTCGCGGCGGGGCGCTATGGGTGCACTCGCCGTTGCCCGCCCTCTGCTTTATGCGACGAATCGCCTTGTGGCGACCCGCCTGCTTCACTCCGTTCTGCGCGGCGTGAGTCGCGACCGCCTTGATCTTCTCGGAGAAGAGTATTTCGAGTATGGGCTCAAGCCGCGCTTGAAGCAGCGTGGCGTGGAAAATCTGAAGCGCCTGGTCGCTGCCGGTAACGACGTCGTTCTCGTCAGCCAGGGACTCGATCACATCATGCGACCGCTCGCGAACTACCTTGGCGTCAGCCGCATTCTTTGCAACCGCCTTGATTTCAGGAAAGGCATGGCTACCGGTCGGCTGATGGAACCCGTGATTCGTCCCCGCGGCCCTTTTGCCCGCTTCACTGGCGGCGGCCCGGATGGTCGAACTTCCAAATCACGCCTCGTCCGCGCTCTCGGATTCAAAGATTCGTGCGCGCTCGACGCCGCAGTTCAACCCGCGCGACGCACCGTTCCACCGACTCGGGTGCCCGTAGTGCTTTCGGACTCGCACAAGTCGTTCGCTCCGCTTTCCGTTCGCGAATCATTGCGCGGCAAGCACATCCTCCTGGTCGGCGCAACCGGCTTCATAGGAAAAGTCTGGCTTGCGAACCTGCTCACGGACCTGCCCGAGATCGGCAGGATCTACCTGTTGATTCGCGGCAAAAGGTCAGCTACCCCGCTCGCTCGTTTCCAGCGCCTCATCGAGGAATCGCCCGTTTTCGAGAATCTCGCTCAACGGTACGGCGACTGGCTTCCGGAATTTCTGCGCGAGCGCGTTGAAGTAATCGACGGCGACGTAACCAAGCCATTCATGGGCTTGCCGACGGAAATTCGAGAACGGATGGCTCGTTCTCTCCATATCATCGTCAACAGTTCCGGCCTCACGGATTTCAATCCCGATCTACGCGACGCCCTGGAATCGAACGTTCGCGCGACTTCCTACCTGCTCGACTTCCTCAAAACATGTGACCACTCTGCGCTTCTTCATCTCTCTACCTGCTACGTGGTCGGCCAGCGCGACGGTCGGGTCACTGAACATCTCGCTCGCAATTACACGCCGCGCAGGATCTCAAGCTTCGACGCCGAAACGGAGTGGCAATCGCTCGAAGCTCTGATTCGTGAGACAGAAGCTCGCGCTGAGTCTACGGAAATTTCCGATGAGCTGCGGCGCGCCGCCCTCGAAAAGAAACACGCCGCTAAGGATCTTCACGGCGCGGCGCTCGACATTCAAATCCGCAAAAATCGCCTCCGCTGGATTCGCGAAACCCTGACGAATGCAGGCATGGAGCGTGCCGCCGAGCTCGGCTGGCCCAATACTTATACCTTCACGAAGAGCCTGTCAGAATCCTTGATTCGCAATTTCCTCGACGCCAACTCGCAAGCCGCTATAGCCGTCGTTCGTCCTGCGATAGTCGAATCCTCGATCGAAAAGCCCTTCCTCGGCTGGAACGAAGGCATCAATACCTCCGCATCCCTCTCTTATTTGCTGGGCACTTTCTTCCGCCAGCTCCCTACGAACGAAACCAAGTGCCTCGATCTGATTCCCGTCGACCTCGTTTGCCGCGGCATGACTCTCGTCGCCGCTGCACTCGTCAATCGCCGCCATGCGCGAGTCTACCAGCTCGCTACTTCCGTCTCGAATCCTTGCGACATGCGCCGCTCGATCGAACTCACCGGCCTCGGCCATCGCAAGTTCTATCGCGCCCAGGATGACCTGCAGCATCGCATCCGCGCCAAATTCGACGCGATTCCTGTCTCCAAAGCCCGGTACCAAAAATTGTCGGCTCCCGCGCAAAAGGCTATAGTTCAAGCCATCAATCGCAGTGTCGAACCGTTCCGGTTCATGAAACCGCCCCTCGCCCGTCGCGAGCGCGAACTCGAAAAAGTGATCAAGCTCGTTCAGCTCTTCGAGCCTTTCATCCTCCACAATGATCATGTTTTTGAGGCCGCGCACGTTGAACAGCTCTCAGCCGCGCTCGTGCCAAACGAGCGCGCTGCCTTCAGCTACGATTCTCGCTCGCTCGATTGGTGGGATTATTGGATCAACGTCCACATTCCAGCTCTGCGAAAGTGGTGCTATCCTCTCATCGAAGGCCGTCAGCCGGAGTCTCGTCCTCGCCGCACCGTGCCCCTCGAAATTCATTCCGAGGCGCAAAGCGCAACTGCGGCGGATGCAAGCTGATTCTCTTCCGGCATTGGCGTCCTGAAACCCGGACACTGTGGCTATCTTCCTGACCGGTTCCACCGGCTATATCGGCGGGCACGTTGCCGCGAACCTCCTCGCGGATCATTCTGATCCGCTCAATCTTCTTGTCCGTGCTCGCGACGATCAGGAAGCCCGCGAACGCCTCTGGCATTCCCTCCAGTTGCACATGGATTTCGCGCGATTTGACTCCTTTCTGACTTCTCGCATCAACATTTTCAAAGGGGACCTTACTGCGCCGAAGTTCGGTTTGGCCGATGGTGATTATCACCGGCTCGCGCGTTCCACCGATTCCTTAATTCATTGTGCCGCGTCCCTAAACCGCAAATCCGAAAAGAACTGCCTCAATGTGAATCTGCGTGGCACGCTCGAAGTCATTCAGCTGGCCCTACGCGCGCGCGACGACCATGGCCTTCGCCGGTTCAGCCACGTGAGCACCGTCGCGGTGGCGGGCCAGCGCGCCAATGAAGTCATCCAGGAAGACACAGCCATCGATTGGAACCGCTCCGACTACGACCCATACGCTCGCACCAAGAAATTCTGCGAGCACATGATCCGTCAGCTGCTGCCGGACGTTCCGCTCACGATCTTTCGGCCAAGCATCGTTCTAGGGGACAGCCGCCGTCCGGAGACGAATCAATTCGAGATGGTGCGAGCTTTCGTCTTTCTCGCGGGCCTGCCGGCGCTCCCCTTCCGCGCAACGGACAAAATCGATATCGTTCCTGTGGATTTTGTAGCTGATGCGGTTGTGACGCTCCACCAGAAATCGAATCCTAGGCATGAGATCTATCATCTCTCCTCTGGACTCGACTCCGAGACTTTCGGCGAACTCACCGATTCCCTCGCCTGCGCTCAGGGCAAGCGCGCGCCTCTTTTTGTCCCGAGCCTCGAAGGTCCCTCGTCAAAAATGGTCAATGTGCTGGCGGGTAGCGCAGGGAAAGTCGGTGGCTTGGCCACGCTGCTGAAGGTTTTTTTGCCCTATCTCGTCTGGAACACCGTCTTCGACAATGCTCGCGCCGTCTCAGAACTCGGCCGTCGTCCCGCTCCGTTTTCTCAATACTGCTATCCGCTCCTGCGGTTCACTCGCGAAAATAATTTCGCATATAAATACCGCGATTGGCCCGCTGGTGCGGCGGCTCAGGACGCGCGCTGATGCTCGACATGGATTTCGTCCTCGAGGCCTGGGTCGCAAGCCTGATTGAGTTAAATAAGGTGGAATGGATGCTGGGTGCCGGCGATGCGTGGAAGCCCGGTTCAAAACTGAAACTCCTGTTCGCAGGCTATAACGGCACGCGCAACACGGGTTCTGACGTTCGCGTTGAGGAGATCGCCCGCCAGATTCGCCATATCCTTGGCGCGGAGAATATCGATCTTAGCGTAATGACTCAGAATTTCGATTTCAGCCGTGGATATTTTGGCGATGCCCGGCAGGTCTATCTGCCTGACGTCTACCCGCCCTTTCTTCACTCCGAAATCCGTAAAAACCACGGAGTCATCGCCTGCGAAGGGTCCATGTTCAAAAGCAAATTCGCCAGTGCCCTCACGAACATGATCATCGGATCGCTAGGCATTGCCTCGGCTCAGAACAAGCTTAGCGTCGCCTATGGCGGCGAAGCCGGTGACATGGATCCTTTTCTGCGAAAAATGTGCCGCCGTTTCTGCCGCGATTCATTCATCGTTACGCGCAATCCCGAATCGCAACAGGTTCTCGCCAAACTTGGCATTTCTTCGGAGCTCGGCACTGATACAGCCTGGACTTTTGAACCCCTCGGCACTGACTACGGCAACAGCACTTTGCTCGATGCCGGATGGGACGGGACGACGCCCGTCTTGGCGATTTGCCCGATCAATCCTTTTTTCTGGCCGGTCAAGCCTTCCGTCACAAAATGGGTCGCGCACTCCGTCGCGGGCGCTTGCGCCAAAAGCTACTATCGAACAATCTATTTCCATAAATCGGGCGCAGCAGTCGACGCGGCCTATGAGCGCTATCTTTCTGCCATTGCCGCCGGCATTTTGAACTACAAGAGGGACCAGACAGTCTTCCCCGTGCTCGTCGCTATGGAGATGCTGGATACCGATGCATGCCAGCGCGTGGCCGAGAAGATTGGCGGCGCACCAATTTTCGCATCCGATCGCTATGACATGTTTGAACTCGTGAGCATCCTGCGAGCCTCGCATCGCATACTGTCATCCCGCTATCATGCCATCGTTACCTCCATGCCTGCCGGTGTACCTTCCGCCGGCGTCACCATGGATGAGCGCATACGCAATCTGATGGGCGAACGAGGACACGAACATCTACTCATGAGCGTTGACGACCCTGAATTACACGATAAGATTCCTCTCGCGCTGCGGGCGCTCGATGCTCAATCAGAACAGATTCGCACCGATATGGGACGCGTCGTTGCCCGCAACCTCCAACTCATGGCAAAAATGGGCATTTACTTCGAAGAGCAGGTCGCGCGCACATACCCCGAATTTCCGGTTCGCACCGGGGTTCTGACTTGGGCGGATTATTTGCCTCCGCTTGGCCCTTGTTTGAAGAAGCTCGTTGCCACACACGAGTCTGTCCACGTCTGATGACTCGGCGAGACAAGCGATTTGAATGACCTTTCTCGAGCAAATCTTCCAGCAACTCGGCACCTCGAGCGCTCTGCCCGTCTTGGCCGAAATTCATGGCGACAAGACCATGAGAGTCACCGGCGCTGAGTTGCTGTCATTGATCGAACAAGGGCGAGCATTCTTGCGCGCACGCGGCCTGAAGCCGGGCGATCGCTGCGCCCTTATCGCCTCGAATAGCATCCGCTGGGCTGCGCTCGACATCGCCATGATGGCCGAAGGCGTCGTCGTGGTTCCTCTCTACGCGCGGCAGGCACCGGCTGAATTGGGGATGATGCTTCAGGATGCGGCGCCGGCTCGCATTTTCTGCTCGGACGCCATTGTGGCCTCACAAATTCAGAAGTTCTGGCCCGCCGCACCTCACATAACTCTGCTCGACAGCATTTTCACTGGGACAGCGGCCGGTTCTCCTCCGCTCGCTCACGCCGATTCGGGCGTCATCACTATCATCTACACTTCAGGAACGTCCGGCGAAGCCAAGGGTGTGATACTGAACGCGGGCAATGTCAATCACATCATTCAATGCACGACAGCGCGCCTCGATCAGCTCATGTCCTCCCGCAGGCAGTCGCCAGACGCACCCGACAAAATTTTCCATTACGCCCCCTTCTGCTTCGCCGCATCGTGGGTTTTGCTGCTTACCGCCCTCTCGCGGAGAAGCGTTCTCAGTCTCTCTACAGATCTTGCGAAGCTCGCCGACGAATTGAAGATGGCAGCACCCGATTACTTCCTCAATGTCCCCACGCTCCTCGAACGCGTACGCAATCGTGTTCAGGAGACACTGCAAAAACGAGGAGGCCTCGCGGCCGCCATTTTCACGCGTGCGCAGCGCGCTTATTTGCGAAAACAGAATGGCAAACCGCACTTTCTCGATTCGCTCGCCCTCGTCATTGCGAACTCCTTCGTGTTCCCCACGATTCGCAAAAGCATTGGGCCCAATCTGAAGGCCCTGATTTGTGGTTCTGCTCCGCTCGCCGTCGAAACCCAATTATTCTTCATGATGATCGGCATTCCTGTGCTGCAGGTTTACGGCCTCACGGAGACCACGGCGATCTGCACCATGGACGACCCAGATCATGTTGTCCCCGGCAGCGTGGGCCCCGCAATTCCCAGCGTTGAAATGTCACTCACCGAAAAAGGCGAGATTCTCGTTCGCGGACCAAACGTTTTCCCAGGCTACTGGCAACGTCCTGTGGAAACCGCAAGAGCTCTCGAAGGGGGTTGGTTCCACACGGGCGATCAGGGTGAAGCCAATCCTTCGGGCAATTGGCGTATCACTGGACGCGTCAAGAATCTCATCATCCTCAACTCCGGCCACAACATCGCGCCCGAACCGCTCGAGCAAAAGCTCGCGGCCCTTCTTCCCGAGGCCCAGCAGATCGTTCTCATCGGCAACCGCCGCAGCTTTTTAACAGCGCTCATCACCGCGAATTCCGCTAATGGATTCAAAGAATCTAGCGTCCAGGCCGCCTTGGAAGCCGTGAACGATGAGCTGCCGCATTACAAGCAGATTCGCCTCTTTCAGATTGTTCCCGAACCGTTCACCATTGAGAGCGGGTTGCTTACTGCTAATGGCAAACTGAAGCGCGACGCAATTGCCTCGCGCTATGCAGTAGAAATCGATCAGATGTATCAGAAGAAATCAGCATGAACAGTTTCCGCGGGAAGACGCTTTCGTGGAGCATCGTCAACGGCACGCTGGAGCTTGTGCTCGATCGCGCCCCATGCAATGAAATCGGCTCCGAAATGCTCATTGACCTCGAGCAATTCGTCGCCGCCCTCGAATCCTGCGCCCGCGATACGCATGCCCTGATCATATCGAGCGCCCGCGCGGAGGGTTTTTGCGCCGGTGCTGACTTGCGCGAACTCTATCGAGAATCGCAGTCCATGACTCTCCAAGCTCGCGTCGCTGCCGTCCGCGATTACCTGGAACGCATTCACCGCGTCTTGAACGCCATCGACGATGCTCCTCTCATTACCATCGCTGCCGTTCACGGCGTCACTTTCGGCGGCGGTTTCGAGCTGGCCCTCACGTGCGACCTCATCGTCGCCGACAAGATGGCTCGATTTTGCTTCCCCGAACTTCGCCTCGGCCTCATTCCCGGCTTCGGCGGAATACCTCGCCTCAAGCGCGATCTCGGCAACGCCGTTGTCCGCGACCTGCTTCTCACCGGCCGCAGCATTAATGCCGCGAAAGCTCAGGCGGTCGGTCTTGTTAGCCAACTTGCGGCCGAGGGCGACGCGCGTCGCTTGGCCCGCGCCACGGCCGCCCAAATCCAGAAATTCGATCGCGCTACTGCGCTCGCCGCCAAGAGATTCATCAAGCCGGTTCCGCACGAAGAGCTCCGCCGCGAAATCGATATCTTCTGCGAACTATTCACACGCCCAGCCGTCGAAGCCGGCCTCCGCAAGTTCGTCGAAAGCTCCGAGGCGCTCCCCTATTTGCCCTGACCGTATGCGCCTTTTCGTGACTGACCTGCACAGGCACCTGTACCGCTCGGCCCTTTGTGGCAAGATAGACGTATGACTCTTCAGAACACGACCGACGAAATTCTCAACCTCGCCGCGCAGCATTTCAAAGTCTCGCGCGAAGAACTTCGGCCCGATGACGATTTCTTCAAGAAACTCGGCATCAATAGTCTCCAGGCTCTCGATCTTCTTACGACCATCGAGAATCATTTTCACATCGAGCTGCCCGATTACGAGCTTCAGGGTGTCTCGGATTTCCGCACACTCGCTGAGCGCATCCAATCTCGCCTCTGATGCTGGACCTCGGCGAATACAACTCCCTCGGCGAAGCGTTACAAGCGGCCCTCGAAAAATGGCCCGCAGAGCTCTGCCTTATCGAAGCCGATCGTGACCGCGAAAACGCTCGCTTCACCTATCGTCAATTCAAAGAAGCAGCGCTGCCTCTCGCTCGCGCGCTTCAAGACGGTGGGTTCCGCGAGGGCGCGCGCGCCGCCATCATAATGACCAACCAGCCCAAATGGCTCATCTCCGCATATGCCATTTTCTTCTCCGGCGGCGTGCTCGTTCCGCTCGACTACAAAGTTACCCCGCACGAACATCTGCGACTCCTCGTGCACTCCCGCGCCGAGTTCCTCATCGTCGAGTACCACCTCTGGCGCGCCATCTCTCAACTTCCCGACGCCAACAATCTCGCTGCGCGCGTCGTTCTCGTTACCGAAGCTCCCGCCGGCGCCGACCTTCATGGCGCGCTACGCTGGGAGGATTTCCGCGATTCACGCCAACCTGCTTTCGTGGCTCGTCAGCGGAAAGATCCTGCTTGCATCGTCTATTCGTCCGGCACCGGCGGCCGTCCGAAGGGCTGCGTCCTGACGCACGAAAATTACCTCGAGCAATGCGCCGCGGTAACTCCGATTTTCCCGTTCTTCCCGGGCGCGCGCTACTTGAGCATCATCCCGACGAATCACGCCATCGATTTCATGGGCGGCTTCATTATGCCCTTTAGCGGCGGAGGCACGGTCGTGCACCTCCGCACGCTGCGCCCTGAATACATTCGTGAGGCCTTCACGCGCTACAAAATCACGTACATGGCCGTCGTGCCTCTAATTCTGAGAAATCTTCAGCGCGGCATGCTTGACCGCTTCACGGCTCTACCCCATTTCAAGCGCCGTATTCTCAACGCCGCCATCGCCATCAATCGGGCCCTCACGCGTAGCCGCGCTCGTCCCCAAATCAGCCGCGCACTTCTTAAACAAGTTCATCAGGCCTTTGGCGGTGGCCTCCGCGCCCTACTCGTCGGCGGCGCATTCACTGAGCCCGCCATGATTGAATTTTTTCACGGCCTTGGCATTCCCATTTACAACGGCTATGGCTGCACCGAAGCTTGCACGGCGATCACGGTGAACAACCTTCGTCCTTTTCGCCCGGACACCGTCGGCAGACCCGTTCGCGGCATGGAAATTCGGATCTTGAATCCTGACTCGGACGGGGTCGGCGAAGTCGCCGTGCGGAGCAAAACCGTCATGTCCGGCTACCTCGACGATCCTGAAATGACCGCCGAAACTTTCGTTGATGGCTGGCTCGTGACGGGCGATCTTGGCCAGCTCGATTCCTCTGGCCATCTCCGGCTCTTTGGCCGGAAAAAGAACATGATCGTCACCGAAGAAGGAAAAAATATATATCCCGAAGATATCGAAGCTGTTTTCGACAGCATTCCGGCCAAGGAGTTCTGCATTTTTGCCGCGAATTATCTTTGGCCCACCCGCACGATGACCAGCGAACAACTCGTTCTCGTCCTGCGTCCCGAGGAAGGCAAAGCCGTTTCGGATGGACTGCTGGCAAATGCTGCCGATCGCAACCGCCGCCTCGCAAATTACAAGCGCATCAGCGGCTACTTGACCTGGGACCGCGAATTCCCCCGCACAGCTTCCATGAAGATTAAGCGCGCCGAACTCGCCGACCAGATTCGCCATACGCTAACGCGCGACTCCGTGGTGGCTTTGTGAGCCGGAGTCTCGGGTCCAGCGGCGCGGTGGAGGATTCTCAGTTGTGAAGCAGCGTTTCTTGGCGATTGTCAATCCAGCCGCGGGTGGCGGCCGTAGCGCTAAATTGGCCGATTCCATCCTTGATCTTGTTCGCCAAGTTGGCGTCGAGCTCGAAGTCGCTCGAACAACGGCTGCTGGCGACGCTACTGCGCTCGCTCGCCGCGCTTATGGCGATGGCTTCCGCAACTTCCTTGCCGTTGGCGGCGACGGCACCGCGTTCGAAATCGTGAATGGCCTGTTCCCGCAGGCCCTTTCTGGCGACCGCGTCTCGCTCGGGTTTCTGCCGCTTGGTACCGGCAACTCCTTCCTGAAGGATTTCACCTCCAGCGGCGTCCAATACACCATCAACGCCCTTGAAAATCGGAGCCGCCGCTCCTGTGATCTCATTCGGCTTCATCACGCGGATGGCGACCTCCATTTTCTGAATCTGCTGAGTCTCGGACTCCCCGCAGAAGTCGGCGCGCTCACTAACCGGCGCTTCAAGCCCCTGGGCGAGCTGGGTTATGTCCTCGGCGTATTGGCGCGCGTCGTGAACCTCCAACACTTCGCCTTCCCTCATCGCATCAACGGCGGTGAATGGGACGCGCGTCCATGCCTTTTCCTCAGCTTCAGCAACAGCAAGTTTACCGGCGGAAAGATGATGATCGCGCCTCACGCAGATCCCACAGACGGACAAATCGAATGTGTTCGCTGGGGCCCCATCGGCCGCGCTGCCCTGATTCGCACACTGCCGCAGCTTTTCACCGGCTCCCACATTCGTCATCCTCTCGCGTCCCGTGCTGCCGCCCGGCGCGTTGATTTCGATCTCGGCGCAACCGTCAACGTACTCATCGACGGCGAAGTTCTCCAGCTCGATTGCCGTTGGCTCGAAGTTCTCCCCGCCGCTTTGGACGCGGTCGTATGAGACGCATCTGGCTGACGGTCCGCTCTGCCCTTCTCTGGACCATCAGCGGACTGCATTTCGCCGTCATCTGCACTTTTCTGGTGTTTCTCGGAATCTTCGTCGATCCTCGCAAAAACGATTGGCCACAACGCGCTTTCTTCCGCAATATTCTCCGGCTTGCTGGCGTTGGATTTGAGGTGCGGCGAGCGCCAGGTTTCGATCCCAATCGCACTAGCATCTTCGCCTGCAACCACGTCAACATTTTTGATCCCTTCGTCATTTATTCCGCCATTCCCCAGTTTGTTCGAGGATTCGAGCTCGAATCCCATTTCAAGGTTCCGATTTACGGCTGGATGATGGGACGCTTCGGAAACATTCCCGTCCCCGACACACCGTCGCGCGAATCGCTCGAAATCATGACCAGACGCGCCAAGCAGGCCCTGGATTCTGGCATTAGCCTCATCGCGTTTCCGGAAGGTTCGCGGACGCGCAACGGCCAAGTTCAGGAATTTCGAAAAGGCATTTTTCGCGTCGCCCAGCAATCTGGCATTCCCATCGTTCCGATGAGCATCGTGGGCTCATACGAATTTTTTCAGACGGGAAACTGGATGCTATATCCAGGAACAATCACGGTGTATTTGCACGACACGATCGACACATCGAATATCGATCGCACGGAAGTGGATGCGCTGCGCCGGCGTGTGCAGAAAATCGTTGCTGAACCGGTGGAGGAATCGCTGGCCAAGTGGAAGCGTCAAGACGCCTGAGAAGTTTCTGGATCGGGAAGGCCGCGGCCCGCGCGCAATTCCTGCCATGTATAGACGGTGCGGTGAATCACCGTGATCGTCGAAATCGCCGCGATCACCCACAGCGCCTGCGCCATTTTCAGGAAAGCGCCGCCGATGATCAGTAGTACCAGCCTCTCGGGCCGCTCCATAAACCCCACTTTGCAGGAAGGAATCAGCGATTCGGCCCGAGCGCGCGAATAGCTCACCATAAACGAGCTCGCCATCGCCACAGCCGCCAGCGTCATGTAGAACGATCGCCCGATCAACGTGTAGTGAACCACCAAGCCCATGTACAGCGCCAGGTCTGAGTAGCGGTCGAGCGTGGAATCGAGAAAAGCACCGAACGCGGTCACTCTCCCCACACGTCGCGCCACCTGCCCATCGGCCATATCTAGGAACCCGGCGAGGAAAAGCACCGCGGCTGCTTTGCGGAAGCTCCCCATAGCAAAAAGGGCCGCGGCCCATGAGTTCACGCCCAAACCTAGAAACGTGAACATATTCGGCGTGATGCCTGTGGCAGCGAGGCCGCTTACGACGTGCCTCAAAAGCCAGCCTGCGCCCTCACCAATCCAGTAGGTCGCGGGCTTCTTCGCCAGTTCTTTAGTTTCGTTTTCCATTGCAAAAAATTATAGCGCGAGAATCTCCTCCGTGAATCAAGCTGTCGTATTCGTACTTTACTCCTCCTTCGGCGGCGTTACGGCGATAGACGGGATGTTTGCCTTTGCAATCTTGTCGTTCAGCGCAGGCAGGTCTTTTTCCTTGAGCTCCTTCCACTTCGCAATCTGCTCGCCGATGGGGCCGTTCAACTGGTCGAACACGGTGTAGCACTGCTGCGTCGGCGCGGTGTCCGAATCATCCACGGTGCTTAGCAGCGCCTGTAACTGATCCGCCGGGCGGTTTGGGAAATTAAGTGCGTCCTCGCCCGCCTTCGCTTTCAACTGCACGAGGCCATCTTCAACCGTTTCGATTTTCTTGTTCAGATCGTCGCCTGCGGCAACGACCTCCTTTGTTTTCTCGTCGGACCCCAACCTCTTCTTAAGGGCGGCGATTCCCGCCTGCACGTCTTTCATTTCGTTCACAGCGCGATGCGCTTCGCTCAACCGGTCGCGAATTCTTAGGCTCAGTTCGAGCTGCTTCTGTAAATCCGCGTCAGACACCGGCACGCGTGGGTCCTCTTTCAGCTCGAATGCCACCGTGTGATCCTTGCCCGCAATTGTCAATTTTGCCTGATATTTTCCAGGCAGCGCCATGGGACCGTCACCTGAGCCGCCCCACACGACAAGTCCAGGCGTCTTGGTAGCCGGCTCGTAACGTAAGTCCCAAACGAACCGGTTCAACCCTTTTTCTGCGGGAATTGCTTCGCCGCCTCCTCGCCGGAAGGGCTCTCCCTCGCTTGGTGGGCCTTCCTCCTCCTGTTTCTTGCTCGAATACTTTCGTATCACCTTCCCTTGCGCATCGAGAATTTCGAGCTTGATCGCGTCTTTCGGCGCCTCCCGCAGCGAATAGTCGAAAATAGCACCTGAAGGAGGATTCATGCCCGCGGCCATCGCTCGCGTCGCTGGAAACGAAAAAATGTGCGTGCGATACGTCACTCGCGGTTTGAAAAAGTGCGCATCCTCGCCGTCAGCCTTTTCGTCGAGCTGCCGCAGTGGCCCGATGTCATCCAGAATCCAGAATGCTCGCCCATGCGTCGCCACGATCAGGTCGTCGTCGTGGATCGTCAAATCATCGATCGGCGATTGCGGCAGATTCATCTGCAGCGATTGCCACTTAGCGCCATCGTCATACGAAATGAAAATTCCCGTTTCCGTCCCGGCGTAAAGCAATCCCTTGCGCCTCGGGTCCTCTCGCACCACGTGCACATAAGCCGTATCTGGAATACCGGTCGTCAGCTTCGTCCACTCCTTGCCGTAGCCGCTCGTTTTATAGATATACGGCCGCAGATCGTCCAGCCGGTGCCTATCCACTGCCACATATGCCGTGCCCGCATCGAACGGCGACGGAGCGATCAAGCTAATCATGCTCCACTCGGGCATTTCCTTCGGCGTTACATTCGACCAGCTCTGCCCGCCATTTCGCGTCATTTGCACCAGGCCATCGTCGGTGCCCACCCAGATCAACCCCTTCTCGAGCGGCGACTCAGCAATCGCAAAGATCGTGTCGTAATACTCGATGCTCGTATTGTCCTTCGTGATCGGACCGCCACTCGGCTGCTGTTTGGTCTTGTCGTTTCGCGTCAGGTCAGGACTTATCGCCGTCCAGCTCATCCCCGCGTCCGTCGACTTAAAAAGCACCTCGGCGCCGTGATAAATCACGTTCGGATCGTTCGGCGAAAGCGCAATCGGCGCTGTCCACTGGAATCGGTGAACCAAATCCGCGGCGCCATGTCCCATGGGATTCAGAGGCCAGGCGGAAATGTCCTGCACCTGACCATCGTTTTTATCGAAGCGCGTAATCAGGCCATCGTATGAGCCGGCGTAGACAATATTAGGGTTCCGCGCGTCGGGAATCACAAACCCGCTTTCGCCTCCTCCCACATCATAGAAATCACCTTCGCCAATCGCGCCATTGTCGCTGCGGCTCGCAATCGAGACGGTCGAATTATCTTGTTGCGCGCCATACAGGCGATAAAGAAACTGATTGTCTGTGGCCACGTGGTAGAACTGCGCTGTCGGCTGATTCATCTGCGTGGTCCACGCTTTTCCGCCGTCTGTGGTGACCGTCGCGCCGCCATCGTCCGCCTCGATCATGCGATTCGTATTTGTGGGATCGATCCACAGGCCGTGCCTGTCGCCATGAGGTGCCTGAATCGGGTTGAATGTCGCGCCCGCATCCGTCGACCGATACATCCCCGTATTCAGGATGTAAAGTTCATCGGAATTCTTAGGATCGGCGAACACATGTGAGAAGTACCACGCCCGCTGTGTGAATCGGTGGTCGCCTGACATTTTCCGCCACGAATCCCCGGCATCATCCGACCGGTATAGCCCGCCATCTTCCGCTTCTATCAATGCATATACGCGATTCCCGCCAGGAGCCGCAGATACGCCGATGCGGCCAATCACCCCTTTCGGCAATCCGTGCCCTTCCAATTTCTTCCACGTCAGACCGCCATCGACGGACTTGTAAAGCCCGCTGCCCGGTCCGCCGCTATCCAGGCTCCACGGCGTTCGCATGGCCTGCCACAAGCCCGCATAAAGAATGTGCGAATTGTCGGGATCGAAGTTGACGTCAATCGCGCCAGTCTTGTCATCCTGATAGAGCACCTTCTGCCACGTTTTCCCGCCGTCGGCCGTGCGAAAAACGCCGCGTTCCGTGTTCGGCCCATACGCATGGCCCAGCGCCGCCACAAAAACAATGTCCGCATTATGCGGGTCGACAATCACGCGTCCAATCTGCCGCGTATCGTCGAGCCCGATGTGCGTCCAGGTTTTTCCCGCATCCACCGATTTGTACACGCCGTTGCCAAACGAGATGTTGCCGCGGATGCACGCTTCGCCCGTTCCGACGTAAATCACATTGGGGTCGGACGCTGCCACCGCGATGCTGCCAATCGACGAAACCGGCTCCTTATCGAAAATTGGCATCCACACGAGGCCGCCGTCCGTGGTCTTCCACACGCCGCCGGCTACCGACCCGAAATAATAGGTGTTTGCGTCGCCCGCAATACCGGCCACGGCCAGCGCCCGCCCGCCGCGGAACGGCCCAACCAGGCGCCATTTCATGCCCTTTAGTGTGTCTTCTTTAAGGGTTTGTGCGAACAACGGAGCCGATAGTAGTTGACTCCCAACGAGCAGAATTGCGAGGGCGGAAACGAAACGCCCCATTCCGTTTCTCACGATAACCTCCGAAGAATATGGGGAAAACGCCCGCGATTCTATCGCGTCCGCCGCCATTCGCGACCCACTTTTTGAAACATTTGGTGATGCGGGAGGCGAAAGTCTGGCGAAAGAGAACCAGCAGTTTTGTTGCGGTTAGCTTTCGCCATCTTCTTTGCGTAGAGAGGGTTACGGCGAATCTTGAAATTGGGACTTGTTGCGATTAGCTTTTCCTTCGCCTCCCAGAGCGGACACGGGAGTACCACTACGATCTTAGAACTGACGAGGGAGCTTTGCGAGGCGGCCGGGAGAAGCCAAACGGCGAATCTCCGACCCCCTGAAAAGCAAGGGCGAAGGGGATTCAGACGGAGCCAGCGAGGTCTTCTTCGGGATCTTGTTCCGAGGCGGCGACTTCGCTGGAGCCGTTAGCTGAAGCGTCGAGTTCGGGGGCAGTGGCGACGGCGGTAGAAACTTTATCGCCGCGGCGCATTACGATTTGGCCGGTGCGGACCACTTCAAGCAGGCCGAAGGGGCGGAGCACTTCGAGCAAGCCGTCAACCTTATCTTCAACGCCAGTGATTTCGATGGTGACCGACGACGGCGCGACGTCTACGACGCGGGCGCGGAAAACGTTTGCGAGTTCGAGGACGTGCGAGCGTGCTTCGTGCGTAACGCCCACTTTGATCAGCGCGAGGTCGCGCGCGATGGCCGGCGGTCCGGCCTTAGTGATGACGTCGACGAGCAACACGTTGACAAGCTTATAGACGTTCGCGACGATGCGCCGCGCCTGATCTTCGTCCGCGTCCATGACGATGGTCATGCGCGAAACGTCAGGCTTCTCGGTGCGGCCCACGGTAAGCGAATCGATGTTGTACCCGCGACGGCGAAAGAGCGAAACGACGCGCGACAGCACGCCGGGTTTATTTTCGACGTAAACGATGAATGCGTGCAGCATCGATCACCCTTTTTCTTGCGCGCTTGAAGCGCGACTACTCGTCCGCGGCGGTTTCTTCGAGCGGGTTCGGCCGGCGAATCATTTCATGCAAAGCCGCGCCGGCCGCGACCATCGGATAAACGGAATCTTCCTGCTCGACCTGGAAATCGATCAGGACGGGACCAGGATGGGCGTGCGCCGCGCGCACGGCTGGAATCACTTCCGAGCGGTGCCTTACAGCCATGCTGCGAATGCCGTATGCCTCGCCCAGCTTCGCAAAATCGGGGCTGAGCAGCGGAGTCGCCTCATAATTGCGCTCGTAGAAAAATTCCTGCCACTGCCGGACCATGCCGAGATAGCCGTTATTGATGATGGCGATGTTCACTTTCAGTTTTTCCTGAACCATCGTGGCGAGTTCGGCCATGGTCATCTGGAAACCGCCGTCGCCCGCGACGACCCAAACGTCGGCTTCAGGCCGGGCCACTTTCGCGCCAATGCCAGCGGGGAGCGCGAAACCCATTGTGCCGAGTCCGCCGGAGGTGATGAGCGAGCGCGGCGTTTCGTGCTTGTAATACTGCGCCTCCCACATCTGGTGCTGGCCAACGTCGGTGACAACTACGGTATCGCGGTCGCGCGTTTCGTGCCAAAGATCGTTGATCACATGCGCAGCGTAGAGATGGCCGCTATCGGGAAGATTCTGAATGTCGCGGACGGCCACGTCACCCTTGAGCCTATGGATATGCTGAATCCATTCCGTGTGATCGCCGAGTTCGACGAGCGGAAGAAGCGTTTGGAGAATCTTGCGCAAGTCGCCGACCAGACCGACGTCGACTTTAACGTTCTTATTGATCTCGGCAGGATCGATGTCGACGTGAATCTTCTTCGCCTTCGGCGCGTAGGTTTTCAGGCTGCCGGTGACACGATCGTCGAAGCGCATGCCGAGCGCGATGAGCAGGTCGGCTTCCTGAATCGTGTTGTTCACCCAGGCTTCGCCGTGCATGCCCATCATGCCGAGATTCAGGAAATGCGAAGCGGGCAGCGCACCAAGGCCAAGCAAGGTGAGCGCAATAGGAATCGAGGTGCGTTCGGCGAAGGCTTGCACTTCGGCGCCCGCGCCGGAAACCAGAATTCCGTGCCCTGCGAGAATCACGGGGCGCTTGGCCTCATGAATCAGTTTCAGGGCTTGCCGGTACTCGTCCTTTGCCGGCGAAAGATCGGGGCGATAGCCCCGTAAACGGGGCGCAGCGGCTTCCCAATCGAATTCGCAGGTCGTCTGCTGCGCGTCCTTGGTGATATCGATGAGGACGGGGCCCGGCCGGCCGGATTTGGCGATGTAGAAGGCTTCGCGAACCGCGTGCGCCACTTCTTCAGCGTGTGTGACGAGGTAATTGTGCTTCGTGATGGGCAGCGTGACGCCGGTAATGTCAGTTTCTTGAAATGCATCCGAGCCAAGAACCTTGCTGCCGACCTGGCCGGTGATGCAGACGATCGGCGAGGAATCCATCATTGCCGTGGCGATGCCGGTAACCATGTTGGTCGCGCCGGGACCTGAAGTGGCGATTGCCACTCCGACGCCGCCGGTGGCGCGCGCGAAGCCGTCAGCCATGTGCGTGGCGCCCTGTTCGTGGCGAACGAGGATGTGGTGAATCGAGCTGTGCTTTAGCGCGTCGTAAGCAGGCAGGATGGCGCCGCCGGGATAGCCGAAAATGTGCTTCACGCCTTCGCGCTCCAGGCACTCCCAAAGAATGCGCGCGCCGGTAAGTTTGGGCTTGGAGTGAGGCTTGTGCGAGTGGTGGTGCTGGTCGGTCATCGTGCGCCTTTCCTGATGCTGAATGCAGCGCTACCTGCGGCCTCGGTTGGCCTATGGATTATCTAGTGAGCCGGATTTGGCGGGATAAGTCAAATTTCTATTTCTTGCGAAATATATAAGTACCTCTTATAGGCAAAAAGAAGGCGCACAATCCGCCGACGGCTTACCTGTAAGCACACACCTCGCTCCTAGAGTCCGTAACTTTAGCTTAACGTGGTATTTCTGTTTTGATGTGGCTCTCAACGCGTGCGGTCACTGTGACTAAGAAAATCGGCAGGGTTCTCCTGTCTGTCGTATTGGCCATTTTCTCTGTACCGATGCTCATTTCAGGAGTCTATTTGCCTGTCTGTTGGTTTCGGATCCACTCGGTTCCGTACTATCCGTACTACGCGGACTATAGGTTTGCACTCGTCGGTGCAACCTGTCTAGTCCTAGGGCTGCTCAACCTTTCGAGCACGTTATATGCAATTTGGAGGAGGAGCTTTGACGGACTTCTCTTCGCAGTGCCTATTGTCGCGGGCTTAGCGTTTACCCACATCATGCCGGACTACACGCCTCACGCGGTTACCCTAATCGCCGACACAGAATATCTCTCGGACGTGCGGTCTTCTCTTATCCGGTGGGACAAAGAGAACTATAGATTCCCTGCGACCGATGCGGAACTCGGGAGCGTAGTTGGTCTTCCGCGGACGAGCAGATATAGGCAGGATGGGAACTTGTTGGCTTATGAATTCGTGGTACAGACGAATGCAGAGGGACCTCGCGTGGCATCTGTTTCGCCGCGGCCAGGGGTGATTTACTACTGCGTTTCAAAAGACCTGCAGCAGTTTTGGCTCACAATGACGCGATTGCAATTCGATATGGATTCGACAGCCCACGTAGAATCGGCGCCTGGCCTGCCGCCGGAATTCTGGATGTCTCATGGGGTGAGTCCTCGTCCCAAAGCAAAGTAAGGACAATTCCAGGAAATTATTCAGTCTCATCCAGATGGCGAGTGCCGAGGCGCGGCTCCGTGAATTGCTGCACTTCCGCCGGGGACCAGCCGGGGGCGCATTCGCGCAGCGAGAGGCCGACGGGGGTGACGTCGATGACGGCAAGATCGGTGATGATGGTGTGGACGCACTCGATGGCGGTGAGCGGGTAGAAGCAGCGCTTCACGATTTTGGGCGAACCGTCTTTGGCGTTGTGCTCCATGGCAACGATAAGGCGGCGCGCACCGACAGCGATGTCCATGGCACCGCCGATGCCGCCTGCGCCCTTCGCTCCGGGCACGCGCCAGTTAGCGAGATCGCCTCTTTCGGAGACTTGCAGGCCGCCAAGGATGCAGACGTCGAGATGGCCGCCGCGCGTCATCACGTGCGCTTCAACTTGCGAGAAAAACGAGGCACCGGGCGTGATGGTGACGGGGACTTTCATCGCGTCGACCAGATCGAAATCCTCTTGGCCGGGCGTGGCGCGCGGCCCCATGCCCAGAATGCCGTTTTCGCTGTGAAAATACACGGTAATGTGCTGTGGAACGTATGCAGCGACAAGATTGGGAATGCCCCAGCCGAGGTTGACGTAAGCGCCGTCGGGCAATTCGAGCGCCGCCCGCGCGGCGATTTGTTCGCGCGTAAGTCGAGGTTTAGAGGATGGATTAGACAAAGCGCTGCCCTTTCGCCTGGACGATGCGGTCAACGAAAACGGACGGCGTGACGATAGCCTCGGGATCGAGCGCGCCAACCTCGACAATCTGTTCCACCTCGACAATCGTAGTCGCGGCCGCTGTGGCCATCACCGGATTGAAATTTCGCGCGGCCTCACGGTAAACCAGATTACCCAGGCGGTCAGCGCGATAGGCGCGAATGAATGCGTAGTCCGCACCTAGCGCCTCCTCTAAAATGTGGCGCTTACCGCGAAACGTGCGCTCTTCTTTGCCCCTCGCCACGTCCGTTTCGACTCCCACCGGCGAATAAAACGCGGGAATACCCGCGCCGTACGCGCGCATTCGTTCGCACAAAATTCCCTGCGGAACGAGTTCGAGATCGATTTCGCCAGCGTCGAACTGTTCCTGAAAATACTTGGCGCCGGGCCCGGGAAAAGCAGCGACTACGCTGCGAATCTGGCGATTCTTGAAAAGGATGCCGAGTTCGCCCTCGCCCGTGCCGCAATTGTTGCTGATGACGCGAAGATTCTTCGCTCCCTGGCGCGCGAGCGCCTGAATTAAATTGTTGGGGAAGCCGGCGCCGCCGAAACCGCCGAACATGATGGAGGCACCGTCGGGGACGTCAGCAACTGCACTGTTGAGCGAAGGATAGACTTTGTTTTTGTGAGCCATCATCACGAAGCGAACGGCCGCGAGCCGCAGCGTTCCGTCAGTCCAAGACCATCCTTTCATCGACGATCGACCAGCTGGTGCGAGTCAGGTCCGCGAAGACTTCGAGGTCGGCTGAAGCCGCTTGGCCTTCAGCACTAGCCCAGGCACTTTCCATCGCATCTTTGTCGCCGAAATAGAGTTCGACGACGCAGTCCCACTCGGGCGGCTTCCGTTTCGGATCGGGCGCCGGGAAATTCTGTATGTACCGGCGCAAGCCCGGAATTTTCGCGGCCAATTGTCCATGAACCCGAATGAAGTAATCGCGAAATTCCTCGGGCGTCCAATCGTCTTTTCGCTGCACGACGACCACGAATTTCAGCATGAAGCTACCTCGACTTGCGCGAGTTGGGAAGAGCCAAAAATCGTACTCCAGGCTAAGGCAGTTTCCTAGCGGCGAGGGGCGTGTATCAAAATGACGGGAGAGAACCGCCGAAGTTGGCCGTCATTTCGCTGTGATGCCGGCGCGAGCGATGGTGCCCGGAACGGATTCGAGCGAAGCCGCTTCGGTGATTTTGTAGTCGCGATATTTGATGGAAAGCAGGGCGTGGCCGCCGAGGCGAATCCAGCTTTCGGTGTTGTTCTCTGCGGGAAGCCAGAAATCCTCGACCTTTTGATAGCGATGGTGAACGTCGCTGCGCTTGACCCAGAAAGAGGGACTTCTGGCCGGCTCCGCCTCGATGCGAGTGACGGCGAAATCGCCGGCGTCGACCCAGATTTTGCCGCGATAGAGGAATTTGACGCAGGGGAGATATCCGCTCGAGTTGATATAAAATAGATGTCAAACGCCGGGCTGACGGAATCGGCAGACGTAGCGGACTTAAAATCCGCGGACCGCGAGGTCGTCGGGGTTCAAGTCCCCGGCCCGGCACCATTCGATGCCTTCCAGAGCCGTCAAGCCTCTCGCAGTTTTCAGTGAAAGGCGGCCCCACTATGAAGCTCAGCAAGGCAGAAGCTTTAGCCATTCGCGCGCAAAACGAAATCGAAAAGGCGCTGGTGCGTCGCGATTGGAGTTCGGTTCGCGATGTTGCCATCCGGCTCGCCGCGCTCGCGGCGGAGCGGGCGCACAAAGATAAGTAAAAGAGCTCGCCCGCAGAGCCCTACACAGGGGCGTCTACAGTTCTAGTTCGCATGGACCACTTTTTGCATGCTGACGTTGCGGCCATCGCCTTTCCTCAGTTTCGCAAAAATTGACGCGGACACAATCGTAAACACTCCAAGAGCGACAAACGATTTGTGAACACCGTGGATCATTTGCAAGGGATTCAAGCGCGCGCCTGGCGGGATGAAGAAAGCTGTAAGGAGCCCGGAGATCGCTACGCCGAAGCTCATCGACATCTGCTGCACGGTGCTGGCGATGGAGCTGGCATTGCTGGTCTGTTCCTCGGTGACGTCGGCAAAGACGAGAGTGTTCATGCTGGTGTATTGCAGCGAGGTGGCGGCGCCATAGCAAAACGCGAGCGCGACAATCTTCCACGCAGCCGTGTGCAGTCCGATTTGGGCGAAGAGAAACAAGTACACGCCGATGACTACCGTATTGAAAACCAGTACGGCGCGATAGCCGAAGCGTGACAGAATCCGCGACAAGCCAAACTTCATGGTCATCGCAGCCGCAGCCTGGGGCATGATGAGCAAACCTGACTGAACTGGGGTCATTCCCAGACCGACCTGGTAAAGCAGCGGCAAAAGAAACGGTACGCCGCCGATGCCGAGGCGTGTGAAGAAGCTGCCGCTCACGGCAGTACTGAAGGTGCGAACCCGAAAGAGCTTCAGGTTGAGGAGTGGAAACTGGGCGGTTTGTGCGTGCAGCCAATAAGCAAAAAGCAGCAGCAGCGACAAAAGCAGTAGCGCGATGATTTCGATCATGCTCAAGGTATGGTCACCGAATACCTCGAGAACATAGGACAGGAGTCCTATTCCGGACCCGGAAAGGACGAGTCCAATGACATCGAGCGAGGGTACATTCGGTTCACGATAGTCGGGCAGGTGCAGATAGACCATTACGAGCCCAATCAAACCAATCGGAATATTCACGAAAAAGATCACCCGCCAGTGCAGGTAGGAAACGATGAGCCCACCGGTCATCGGTCCGAGCATCGGTCCGATTAAAGCCGGGATGGAGACGAAGCTCATGGCGCGGACCAATTCCGACTTGGCGAAGGTTCGCACGAGGGTCAGCCGGCCGACCGGAACCATCATGGCGCCGCCGCAACCTTGCAGAAGACGGCAAGCCACGAGGAGATGGATGTCACTGGAAATGCCGCAAAGAAATGACCCCACGGTAAAGACGCCAATCGCTGAGGCGAAAACGCGCCGCGTTCCGAAGCGATCTGCCATCCAACCGCTGATCGGGATGAAGACGGCTAAGCTAAGCGCGTAGCTGGCGAGGACCGACTTCATGCTTAGCGGCGTGACATGGAGCGCGGCCGAAATGGTGGGAACGGCGGTGTTGAGGATCGTGGTATCCAGCGATTCCATGAAGAAGGCAACCGCCACGAGCCAGGGGAGGAGGCGCTTGCTGATCTCGGCCGAGCCGGGAGGAAGCGACGGAGTCGCGAGAGAATCAACATGGGTGAGGCTCATTTCCGCAATCCTGTCATAGTTCGTCGTTAAATAATCGAGCGCTGAATTGATGTGCCGGGAACGGCGAGCGGCCATATCTTACTTGTGTAGTAATCAACGTGCCGGTCCCTAACCTAGCCACGCGCTTTCACTTATGTGCAACAACTTTCCTACTGCCCCAGCGACTAAGCGCTTATTCTCCTTGATTTTCAGCCACACCGTTACTCATATAGTGGCATCCAAAATGCCCCTCGTCTGGAGGGTCACCACGGGTGTTTTCCTTACAGGTGAGAGGAGATTCGGATGAGGCGCGCGGCTCCGTTTGCTTTCCTTTCGTTTAGCCTAGCTCTGTTATTGCTCGGTTTTGCTCCTTCTGTCTCGGCGCAGGGGCACGGCTTCACGCCCAAGTCAACGCTTCCACAGCCTGATGGCCCAGCAGGGCGCATGGCGCGGACACATCTCCGGATGTACGTTCCAGCACCACAGAAAATGACCTTTGGCGCGGCGGTTCAGCCGAACGAGCTACCTCCTTTTCCGGGCTACATTTTCGAAACTCCAGCCTCGATTGGATGCATCTATCACCTGGTTCCGAACCCGATTCCTGGCTGCAATCCGAACGCGACCACCGAAAACCCGAGTGGCGGCAGCCGCGTCATTGCGGTCGTCGATGCGTTTGACGATCCTACGGCGGCGAGCGACCTCGCAACTTTCTCAGCTCAATTCGGCCTCCCGCCTGCGAGCGTTACAGTCGTCTACCTCACCGGCAGTGAGCCGAACCTCGATCCGAGTGGTAGCTGGGAGCTGGAGGAATCCACAGACCTGCAGATGGCACACGCGATGGCCCCCGGCGCAAACCTGATTCTTGTGGAAACACCCGACAATAGCTTCGCGAATCTGTTTGACGGCACAATCCTCGCAGGCGAGTTGGTGGCAGCGGCAGGAGGCGGCGAGGTTTCCATCAGTTGGGGCCACGCAGAATTCAGCGAGGAGACGGAAGTCGACGCAGTTTTCACTCTCTTTCCCGGAGTGGTCTACGTAGCTTCCTCGGGTGACGCCCCGGGCGTGGAATACCCGAGCGCATCCCCATATGTAGTTTCTGCGGGTGGCACAACGATTTCGCGCAATGTAAACACAGGAAACTTCATCCTCGAAACCACATGGCAGGACGGCGGGAGCGGCCCGAGCCAGTTCGAACCGCGGCCTCAATTTCAAAATTTCGTGCGGTACATCGTGGGCAATTCGCGAGGCACTCCAGACGTTTCCTTCGACGCGAATCTGAACACTGGAGTGTGGGTTTTCGACACAAATGCGGTTTACGGCACTGGATGGTACGTTGTGGGAGGAACGAGTGTTTCGGCGCCCGCTCTGGCCGGCATCATCAATGCGGCGGGGCGCTTCCACAATTCAAGTCAGGATGAAAATCAAGAGATGTACAGACACATCTTCTTCGACAACGGAGATTTTCGCGACATCACCTATGGGAACTGCGGTCTGAACATCGGGACTTTCGCGCTGCCCGGCTACGATCTATGCACTGGGTTGGGCAGCGATTTGGGTTTGCGGGGAAAATAAGGCTTTCCCGCAATAATTGAAGTCGGTACATGAAGGGCGACCATCGAAGTGGGGGTCGCCCTTTGTGTTTCCGGGTCCAGGAGTTGAGAATTACTGCGGTGTCGGTCGCCACCTAACCGCTTGTTGTCGCGATTCTCCCAGGCCTTCGATGCCAAGTTCAATCACATCGCCGGACTTTAGATATGTGGGAGGCTTCATCCCCATCCCCACTCCCGCCGGTGTGCCGGTGCTGATCATGTCGCCGGGCAGCAACGTCATGAATTCGCTCAAGTAGGCAACCAGAGTGGGAACGTCGAAGATCATGTTGGCTGTTGTACTCTGCTGCCGAAACTCACCATTCACTTTCAGCCACATCGGAAGCTTGCCAGGGTTGGGTATCTCGTCGCGAGTGGCCATGAAAGGACCTAGGGGAGCGAACGTGTCCGCGCTCTTGCCCTTTACCCATTGCCCACCGCGCTCGAGTTGAAAGCTGCGCTCGGAATAATCGTTGTGGAGCGCGTAACCCGCTACAAACTCCATCGCCTTCTTTTTGGGAACATAACGCGCGGCCTTCCCGATTATCACCGCAAGTTCCACTTCCCAATCCACCTTCACTGCATTCTTGGGAATCATAAGGGGATCATTTGGGCCGGCCAATGAAGACGTCGCCTTGAAGAATATGACCGGCTCCGGCGGAATTGGATTTCCCGTCTCCGCTGCGTGATCGCGATAATTCAGGCCAATGCAGATTATTTTGCTCGGGCGAGCTATCGGCGGTCCGAGGCGAACGCGTGGTGGCACGCGCGGGACGGCGCCGTCTTTTTTCGCGATCCAGGTGGCAAGGCGCGCGATTCCATCGGCTCCAAAGAAATCCTCATCGAAGTCGCGAACGAAACCCGTGACGTTCAGCCGGGCCCCGCTGGGCAGAAGCAGCCCAGGTTTTTCGAGTCCCGGTTCGCCAAATCGAATCAGTTTCATCGCCGAGCATTCTCCAAATATCGGCTCCCGATAGCGACGCGCAGCTTTTCGGTCTGCGACCGAAGCATCGGCGACAGTATTCTATGGAATCAGTGACCGGCGTCAAAGTGATTCGAAATTTTTCGACCGCCTCGTTTGCGTCGACAGAACTCGTTGAACGTCAGCTACTGCGGCGGAACCGTGGTAAGTTCCGGCTGTGGCAGTGGCGAGTCATAGAAATCGCCAGTCTTAGGGCTGTTTGCTTTGAGCAGCCGCGCGGATTCGTCCAATTCCCGCTGGGCTTCCTGTTTGCGAGCCATCCGCACGAGAATTTGGCCTCTCAAATAGTGATAGCTGGCAATGTCGGGCTCCATTTTGATTGCCTGAGTTATTGCCAATAAAGCCCTGGCATATTGGGATTCCTTTTGGTAGACACGGGCCAAACCGTAATACGAACTCGCCAGAGTCTGATCGCGCTGCAACGCTGTCCGAAAGCTCTTTTCTGCTTTCGCATACTCATCCGTATACAAGTAGACGAGACCCAGACGATCGTAATTGAAAGCGACATCAGGTTCGATAGCGAGATCTTTCAGAAATTCGGCGCGCGCGCGATCCAAGTCACGCTCTGAAAGGAAGGCGAGGCCTAAGTTGAAATGCACGAACGGCAACTTAGGATCCAATTGAACTGCCTTTTCCAGCTCGGGAATCGCAGACTCGCTGTTTTGTCGGTTCAGATATGCCTTGCCCATGAGGAGGTGGTATTCGGCCGTGTCCTGCCCAATTTCGACGAATCGCGTAAGGGCGCGATTTTCCAAGTCTGGGTGCCCCGCCTTGTTCGCGGCGTTGCCCAGGACGTAGAGGTAATTCAAATCGTTGGATTCCTCGTCCCATAAGGCCTGTAGTACGGGGACCGCATCCGCATCGCGATCCGTGAAGAAGTAGCACAGACCAAGTAGATAGCGCGCCTGGCTGGAATCGGGGTCATCGCGCACCACCGATTCGAAAGGCGCGATGGCAGAGCGAAAATCGTTTTCGTGATAGTAAACGAGTCCTATATTCAGCCGGATTCCGGATACGGCGGGCGCTAACCGCTGGGCAGTGCGTAGGTGTTGAAGCGCCTGCGACCAGTTTCCGCGGCGCATGGCTATGACGCCCAGATTCGCATGAGCTCCGGCCGAATTAGGGTCGGCGGTGAGTACTCTTCTGAATGCGGCGTCAGCAGTGTCCAGATTTCCGGACCGCAGGGCAGCCTCGCCCTGTTTGTAAACAGTCTCTAGTTGAGCAGCCGATGGGGGCGGCCCAGAAAGGGACCTGCCTTCCTCCTGAATGAGCACCATAAGGGGCTTTGGCTCGCCGCCCAAGGTCCATCTTGCGGAAATAGTGCCACATAGCCACAAGCATCCGAGGAGAATTGCAAAACCGAAAGGGCGAGCCATTCGATGAGTTTCGATTCCTCGCCGGCGTAAGTCAAGCCTGTCTGGCTATGGCAAGACCTTCCATTATTCATATTTGGGCACTCCCAAAAGTCGGACACTTTCTGCTTGACTTCCGCCCAGCACTCGATATAAACCCTTTTTAATAAATTTATTAAAACTGGCGGGGTGGCTGCCAGTTTGCGGTGAGTGGTTTGAAGTGCTGTGACGTCGGGGTGGCGAGCACAGTTGGTGCAATGAGAATTCCTTCCTGGTCGTGAAAGGGATGGTGAAGCCATGAAATGTCTTCGTGTCTATCTCGTTGTCTGCGCTTTTCTATGTGTCGTCGGCGTTTCTCGGCCGACCTTCGGGCAGGATACGGCTTCATTGACGGGGACGGTGACGGATACGAGCGGAGCTGTCCTGGCGGGAGCGGAAGTAAGCGTGTCTAACGCCCAGTTGGGCATCAAGCACACCATAACGACCAACAGTTCAGGGGATTGGCTCATATCAGGGCTGCCGATAAGTAGCTACGACGTGACGATCACGGCGAAGGGATTCAAGAAGTTTGAGGCCCGAGGCGTTGTACTCCGCGTTGGGGAAAAGGCCCGAGTGGACGCGAAGTTAGCAGTTGGTGAAATCACTGCCGAGGTCGTTGTCGCGGGGGAAAACGTCGCACAGGTCGACACCCAAACCTCGCAAATTGCGGGCACCATTACCTCGACCGAACTGACTCAACTCCAATTGAACGGTCGGAACTTCACCCAGCTCGTCACTTTAACGCCGGGCGTGAACAACCAGACGGGCCAAGACGAAGGCACAGTAGGCGTTTATGGAAATGTGTCGTACAGCGTAAACGGCGGCCGCGTGGAGTACAACAACTGGGAAGTGGACGGCGGCGACAACATGGACAATGGCAGCAACTCGACGCTTAACGTTTATCCGAGCATTGATGCCATCCAAGAAGTCACCGTCATGACGTCGAACTACGGCGCGCAATACGGCCGCAACGCTTCGGGCACGATCGAGGCGGAAACGAAGTCGGGGACCAGCAGCTACCACGGCGATGTGTACGAATTCAATCGCAATAATATCTTTAATGATCGAAGCTACTTCGATCAAAGTTCTCCAAACGCCCCCGAATATAAGAAAAATGACTTCGGCTACACGTTCGGGGGACCGATCTTTATCCCTAATCACTACAATACGGACAAAACGAAAACATTTTTCTTCTGGTCGGAAGAATGGCGCCTCGAGCGCGTGCCCAATACGTTTCAGATTCCAGTTCCCTCTAACGCCGAGCGCGGCGGAAATTTCACCGATCTCTGCGCTGTTGATGCAACCGATTGCCCATCGGGCCCTGGAATCGTCAATAATCAAGTACAGACGATCGATCCGAACGCCACCGCAATCCTGGCCGAGATACCAGCGCCGAATAATGCCGCCGGAGTGAATCCATGCGCTTCAGTAATCGATTCGTGTTACGACAGCTCCAATCCAAGCCCGACATACTGGAGGGAGGAACTCGTTCGCTTCGATCACAACTTCAGCTCGAAGGTTCGCGGAACGTTCCGCTACATTCACGACTCTTGGAACACGACAACTCAGCCCACACTCTGGTCCTCCGCTTCACTGCCGAACATCGAAACCAAATTCATCGGGCCTGGTACCAGCGCGGTAGCCCGCCTGACCGCAGCGGCCTCGCCAACCCTGATGAATGAATTCGTCATGAGCTACACGGCGGACCACATTTTCCTGACGGATGTAGGTCCCTGGGAACGGCCCTCCAGCATGACCATGACCGGCCTCTTCAATAACGGCTTCGGCGGCAAGCTCCCGGGAGTTTCTGTGGGAGGCAACACCGCTTATTCCTTCGCTGCTGACCCTTCGGACGAACCGTGGAACAACGCGAATCCGACCTACACACTTCGAGACAACCTCACCAAGATTATTGGCAAGCACAATTTGCAAGCCGGCATCTACGCCGTCATCGCACAGAAAAACCAAGACTCGAGTGGCGAGAATGGTGGCTTCGTGACTTTTACCACTCCCTCGAATGGCTCTCTGTACAGCACCGGTAATGCTTTCGCTGATCTGCTTCTCGGGAATGTCGACGCTTTCTCGCAGGCAAATCAAATCGTCAAATACTATGACCGCTATCACATAATCGAGCCGTATCTCCAGGATGATTTCCACATCACCCAGCGGCTAACGCTCAACTTGGGCATTCGTTTCAGCTTCTTTGGGCTTTATCACGAAAAGTCCAATCGCGAATTCTCTTGGGAAGCTAGCAAATGGAGCGCGGCAAACGCTCCGGGTGTCGACCCCGATGGTTCGATTACAGGCACCGCCGGCTTGCTGTATGATCCCGCCACCGATTTGCCGCTTTCACCTACCGACCCGCGCGTGTTTAACGGCATCGAAGAATGCGGGGGGACGGGGGTGGTAGGCACTATCACCCTGCCTGTTGGAAATCGAAGCTGCATGGACAACCACCTGCTGAATCCCGCGCCGCGCTTTGGGTTTGCCTGGGATCCCTGGGGCAATGGCAAGACCTCGATTCGCGGGGGGTATGGAATTTTCTTCGAGCATGAAAATGGCAACGAGGCAAATGCCGAATCTCTCGAGGGCACTCCTCCTCTTGTCCTGACGGAGTCTCAAGGCAGCATTGCGGCGGGAGCCCCGGGCTGCGCCGGCCCATCCGGCTACGAGTGTATCGGCGCGGGCGGCGCGCAGGCATTTCCGCTGTCCGTGACCACAATTCCGGCGGTAGCGAAGTGGCCCTACTCCCAGCAGTGGAATCTTGATATTCAACACGAATTCTTCAAGAACATAATTGGGTCAATCGCCTACGTGGGGAGCAAGGGAACACATTTGACGCTGCAAAGAGACCTGAATCAGCTCCAGCCTGCGCCAGCGTCCGAGAATCCTTACGTTCCGGGTGTCCCGCTCACTGCGGGTGACTGCTCCAACGGTGTCGCCAACGGTACTCCGGTCGCGAATCTCCCACAGAACGTGCAGAACAACTTCAACATCGCCTGCGGAAACGTCGCTACCGACGACCCATATCGGCCCTACATTGGCATCTCCACGATCACGTCGCTGGAGACCGAGGCAAACTCCAACTACAACTCTTTCCAAGTCTCTGTGAGGCGAACGATCGCACCCCTTATTCTGGGCGTTGCCTACACGTACAGCCACTCGCTCGACGATTCTTCAGACCGATACGACTCCAATTTCATTAACTCCTACAATTTGCGGCAGACCTATGCCTCATCCAACTTTGACGAGACCCATGTGCTCGAGATCAGCTACATCTACAATCTACCCTCACCCCACTCTTCAGCTTTCGTCGACACGGCGTTTGGAGGATGGGAGTATTCGGGACTTACGACGTTCTATACGGGAACACCGTTCAGCGTTACGGATGGCCAGTATGGTGACAATGCGGGCGTAGCCAACGGAGTGGGTACCGGTTCTTATGTCGACCGAGTAAGCGGCGTCAGCCCCTACAGCAACATTCCGTCACTGCCTCTAACCACTGGATCCGGTCCTCTTCTCATCAATCCCAATGCTTTCGTTGCTCCGGAAGGTCTAACCTTTGGGGACTCTGGCAGAAATTTCCTACGGAGCCCGAATCGGTTGAACTTCGATATGGCCCTTTTCAAGAACTTCAAAATTAAGGAGTCAATGTCTGTACAGTTCCGCACAGAAGCCTTTAACGTCTTCAACCACACGAACTGGACCGGGATTAATGCAGGGTTGACGTGTTTCGGGCCAGCGGCACCCTTCACTCCAACCGATCCCAGTTGCGTGAACGGTTCGTGGTACGGCTTCGGCCAGCCGTCCGGTGCGCATTTGGGCCGCATTATGCAATTCGGCCTGAAGTTCCTCTTCTGAACGCTCGCTAGCAACGAGAGCTTACGGCGTGGCAGCGCGATCCGACTGCTCGGTCTCGGGAGGAGGCGTGGCGGTTTGCCGGTCGTGAAGGCAGTAGAGGACAAGTTCGACTCGTGTCGACACCCCGAGCTTGTCGAACACATGGAACAAATAGTTTCGTACGGTGTGCTCGCTGAGTCTCAGCTGCCTCGAAATCTCCTTGTTGCTGAGGCCTTCCGCCACAAGCCGCACAACCTCCGCCTCGCGCTTCGATAACCGCTCGATTCCGCGCGTCTCGCGAAAGCGCAAGGGCATAGTTTCCGCAAGGGCATCCACCAGGGTGCGCATATTCTCGCTGTCCGCCCAGACTTGGCCGTGATTCACGGCGTGAATGCATTTGCCAAGAATTTCGATGGCCTCGTCGCGGAAAATCACTCCCCGTGCACCGCACCGGAACGCGTCGATCACCAGTTCCCGGTCGCGCGAGTTCAGCAGCATAATCGCGCGCGTTCGCGTGTGTGTTTTGTGCATCTGGCGCAACACCCGATAACCCTCAAGGGCTCCTTCCTGCAGCTGCGCGCTGATGATGGCCACGTCAGGCCGCGTTTCCTTTAGTAACTGAAGAGCCTCGATTCCGCGGACCACGCTACCCACTACCGTGACACGTTTGTGCTTTGGACGGAACGCGTTCTTCACCAACTGGCAGTTCATCTCGTTCGATTCGGCGATCAGAAGACGGACGTGCGCGCTCCATTGCTGCGCTTTTCGCATGGTTGCTCCGAACGCCAGCTTTGGAGTTTGGAAGGGTGAAGCGAATTCTAGATGTAGCGCTTCACTAGCACAAGGATAAAGTGACATGCATTCATATCGCTAACAACAATGGTTTTTTGGTCAGAGCGAAAAAAGCGAACAGCAACTCAGCCCTTTTCACTTGCAAGAAAAGACGCCCCGGGATGGAGCACGACAGCGAGATAGCACTTGCTGTAAAATCGTTTTCTCAGCGCGGAAGTGGCGGAATTGGCAGACGCGCAGGACTTAGGATCCTGTGGCCGAAAGGCCGTGGGGGTTCAACTCCCCCCTTCCGCAGATCCACTTCCTGCTGGATGGGGCTTTGAACCGGTCAGCGGCGCCCACGACTGTCACCGAAAAAGGGCGCTCACGGCACCTAGCGGCACAATGCACCTCTGCGACGGGCCAAACGTGTCGAGCCTTCGTTCGCTTTATACTGTGTCGCAACGCGGCCCAGGGTAAATCTCCAGGGGAGCCCCCAAAGATGCGGACTGTCCTGCTGCTCATCTGCTCCAACTGCTTTATGACCGTTGCGTGGTATGGCCACCTGAAATACCGCAATACGCCGCTCTTCCTCGCGATCGTAGTGAGCTGGTGTATCGCCTTCTTGGAGTACTGTTTTCAGGTTCCCGCAAATCGCATCGGCTATGGCGAGTTCACGGCATTCCAGCTCAAAATCATCCAGGAAGTGATCACGCTGTGCGTATTTGTCGTCTTCGCCTGGTTTTACCTGGGTGAGCGCTTGAAATGGAATCATGGGGTGGCGTTTTTGTTTCTGGTCGGCGCTGTCGCGTTCGCTTTTTGGGGAAAACTCTAGCGACGGCGCGAGCGAGTGAGCCAACGCCTCCAGCCAGGACTTAGTCATGCGGCATTCAATCGGCGTTATTCGGCGATTCAAGTATCGTTCACAAACAGACCTTATACCCAACGGGGCAAACTCCGCCGCAAGAGCGACCGGCTGCCATTACATTTCGGAAGGTTAGCGTGTCACGAAAGAAGCGTTCGCGAGTCGGACCACGGTTCAATACCTCTGCCCATGGTTCGGTGCCTGCGCCCGAACCGGTTATAACCGCTTTTGCCTCGGCCTCCATTAAAGATCCGGCAAGTATCGGTCTTGCTTGCGCCATGATTCTTGCCACGCTGAGTGCCTACTACCCAATCTTCTGGCACGGGTTCGTTCACTACGACGACCCGCTGTACATCACGCAGAATCCGCATGTCCTGGCTGGGCTGAGCGCCGATACAATCCGTTGGGCCTTCATCGCTTTCGACGCCGGCAATTGGCATCCCATCACGTGGTTAGTACATGCTGCGAACGCGCAAATCTTTGGGGATGCTGCCGGAGGACACCACTTCACGAGCGCGCTGATCCATGCGTTGAATGCCGCTCTTCTCTTCCAACTTCTCCTCGCCGCCACCGCCGCTCGATGGCGAAGCCTTGTCGTCGCATCTTTGTTCGCATTTCACCCTTTGAATGTGGAGTCGGTTGCCTGGGCGGCCGAATTGAAGACCCCGTTGTGCGCATTCTTTTTCTTGCTGGCACTAGGAGCCTACGGCAGGTACACGCGAAAACCGAGTACAAGCCGCTACGCAGCGGTTGCGGCCCTCTTTGCTCTTTCAATCGCTTCCAAGCCGATGGCCATCACGTTTCCATGCATTTTGCTGCTAGTCGATTATTGGCCGCTCGGTCGCGTTCAGGGCGGTCCCCGCGTCTCGAGTGGCGCCTCAATTCAACAAGAAACAGTGACACAACTCTTGCTCGAGAAAGTGCCGCTCTTCGCAATCTGCATCGCCAGTGCAATTGTTACGGTGGCTGCTCAAAAGACTACAGGGAGTGTTGTGCCCGTCGGCGTGGCTGCGGGCACAGTCGCGCCGATCAGTCTCCATTTGCGAATCGTGAACGCTCTGTATTCGTATGGCGCTTATCTTTTGAAAGCAGTCTGGCCTACACATTTGGCGCCTTTCTATCCGTTTCCCTTTGCACCCATACCGTTGTGGCGGCTCATTCTTTCAGCAATGGTGCTGATCTCCATGACTGCTGCTGCGTGGGCGTACCGGCGCAAAAAACCGTACCTTGTCGTCGGTTGGCTCTTCTACCTTGGGACGCTCGTTCCAATGATCGGACTGGTTCAGGTAGGCGGCCAATCCATGGCTGACCGATATGCGTACCTGCCGCTGGTCGGGGTCTTTGTTTTTGTCGTTTGGGGCCTGAGCGACTGGGTAACGTCGCAAAAATGGAACCCTCGCATACCTGCATTGGCAGCAGCCTTGGCCATACTGTTCCTCGCCGGCTGTTCCTGGCGTCAGGAAACCTATTGGAAGGACAACTACACTCTCTGGACTCACACGCTAGAAGTGGCACCCGATAATCCTGTGGCGGAACACAACATCAGCATAGATTTAATGCAGAACGGCCATATGGACGAGGCGCTGTCTCATCTGGAAAATTCGGTGCGAATCGATCCCACGGACGTGGTGAGCCGAATCAACCTTGCCGTCGATTTGCAGGATGGAGGCCGGTACCAGGAGGCTATCGAACAATATAACAGCGTATTGCAGCAAACTTCGGATCCGCAGCTGCTGCCCACGGTTTACGAGAATCTCGGAAACATTTATCGCGCCCTGGGAGACTTTTCGAAATCAGATGCCAGCTACCGGAGCGCACTGCGCATCAATCCAAACCGGGCCAGCACTTTGACGAAATTACAAGATTTGCAGACTGACCGCGATATCACTGCGTTCGCACGCTCCGTCGAAACCCACCCCACGGCGCAGGGGTACATTCAATTGGGCCGCATGCTGCGCCAGGCAAGCTGGATTCCCGAAGCGCGCGACGCGTACCAAAAAGCCTTGGCGATCGACCCTTCGTCGCAAGAGGCGCGAAATGCACTAAAAGCGCTACCTGACGAAACTGCGTCGCCGAAGAGCCATTGAGAATTCCCTCCGGGTCACGGCACATCGGAATAAAGATTCTGTTTTGTCCTTTTCAGAAATTCGAGCTTGCCCTTAAGGTTGTTTTTCTCGGGTCGTGGATACACCGCAAATAGAGTCATTTGCGTGCACTGGTTGATGTCTTCGAGGCTGAGATAACACGCCCTCCAGTTCTCTTTTCCCGAGCTGTAATACCGCATGACGAACTCGTCGCGCTTTCTTACCGGAACCGTGCCAATCAGCACTACGGTGAGGATTGCAAGCAGCGCTGCTCTCAAGCCTGACCTTTTCATTCCGAGAAGATAAAAGTAGACACCCAATAAACCCGTTTCCATGTAAATGATATAACGCGACTCCTGTGCCGCCCTCGGGCCCAGGCACGACCTGCCGTATGCTGTATTCAGAGTGAAGATCAGGCAGAAGCTGAGTAGAATCGCGGCAATCCAATCGCTCGTTCGCGCGGTCTTGCCGTGCTTTACCAGATCACAAACGCTAAGAACGAATGCGGCGACAATCGCTAACGCGACCAAACCTCCAATCACAATAACAGGCGGATCCGCACCCTGGATGCCGATCAAATTCGCGAAGATCAACAGCAAAAACTCGATGTACGCAAGGGGCGCGTGGAAAAGATTTGGCGAGCAATCGACCGCTGTCACGAATGCATATTGAATAAAGAATGATCCAAGCGAGGCGACCGAAACGAGCAATCCGCCGACAAGATAAAACTTCCCCAAAGGCTGCCTCCGCAGCTCCAGCAGATAATCAGCAATCACTGCGACCGGAGTTATCAACCCGAGGAAAATTCCGAAGCCGGTATAAATGGCTCCGAAATTGAGCAACAGGACCAGTCCGTACCTCAGAGCGAGATTTGGAATCGTCCACGCCAAACAATAAAGAAGGATTAGAATGATCGGCACGGGGCCATGGGCCAGATTCGCAGTCATGAATAGCGTTTCGTGTTGGAACGTGTTCAGGAAAATTAGCGGGATGCAAATATCCAGCACCGTGATGCTGCCAAACAGTCTGAATTTCAGCCATAGAGCCAGAATGGCGGCGAGGACGATAATCATTCCCACAAAGAACGCTTCGCTGCGGCTGTTCCAGCCGAAATGTGGCTCGATCAGATGCCCCAAGAGGGCTCCAACCCCTTGCCTGTGAGGACCGTGTTGCCACCGGAACATCTCCCAAAGCGTGTGCTTCTGGAATAGGGTAGCATCGTCGAAATCCCACTGGTCCATGAAGAAGATGTTTACGGCGTACCGGGAGATCAAATCGAAAAGCCGGATTGACAATGCGACAAGCACAGCCAAAACCACAGCTCCCTGAGCCCACGGGCCCCAGCGCTTCCACACGATGTTGTTTGTGGCCGTTTCTTTCACGGCCACGCTAGGCGCGCTTTTCGCTCCGTTTTTCTTCTTCCGGCGGCTCATCACAAGGAACCCTGGTCCTATGTGGTATTTCGGGGCGCACATCATACTCGCCTATAGCCCAGACACAACCAAAAGGATTGGAAAAATAGGCTTCTGAGAGGCTGCCCGAGGGGCAAATCCAAGTTCGGCTCTTTAACGGAACATTTACCTCCAAGTCACAACCCGTTCTTGCGCCTCGCCAATTCTCGCGTCCTTTGAAAATGGCAAGACGAGCCAACAAAAAGCGGCCTGCCGAGCATGCGAAGCCTTCTGCCAGTCTGGCTGCAGCAAAGCGCCAGGTTCCGCCGCCACCAGCGACGATTCCCGCCGCGCGTGCTTGGCTCATCGTCCAGCACTGGTCGCCTGTCTATTCGTATCTCTTAATAGCAGCGCTAACCTGCGCTTGCTTGCTCCCGTTTTCCGGCCGCGCCTTTCATATTGACGACACCCTCTTCGTGTGGTCCGCCCAACACATCGTCCACGATCCATTCAATCCCTTCGGATTCAGGCTCAATTGGGACCAAGTGGAATTGCCGATGTACCAGATCACGAAAAATCCTCCCCTCACGTGCTATTTCATCGCGCTAATAGGAAGCATCGCAGGATGGTCGGAACGCGCTTTGCACCTTTCTTTCCTGTTGTGGAGCCTTATCGTTGCTTTGGGTACCTACTCCCTCGCGAAACGATTCACAGATTTCCCGTTGGTCGCCGCGCTCGCCACCGTCCTCACGCCTGCATTCCTCGTCTCGGCCAGCAGCGTGATGTGCGACACGATGATGCTCGCGCTGTGGATTGTTGCTGCTATCCTGTGGCTCGAAGGGCTCGAACCTCTGAAGCCTCACTACCTGCTTGCTTCCGGGCTGTTGATCGGCGCAGCTACTCTAACGAAATATTTCGGCGCCGCCCTGATTCCCCTGCTGCTCGTGTATTCCTTCCGCAAGCAGAAGCGCTTCACTTCCGGCCTTCTCTTCCTTCTCTTGCCGATCGCGATCATCATCGGCTATCAGTTCTGGACAAAGGCCCTTTATGGGCAAGGCTTGGTGCTCGACGCTGCTCAGTTCGCCACAACCCATCGGGAGAAGGTCCAAGTCGCGGTACTAAGTACTGGACTCGTATCAATTAGCTTTCTGGGAGGCTGCGTTCTCCCGGCGCTCACTCTGGCACCGTTTATTTGGCGAGGCAGACAGATTGTCGTCACAATAGTCCTGAGTGCCGCCGTCGCGTTGACCATCATCCTAGGAGCGATCGACGGCATACCACACGTTGTTGGTTTTGAGCTCGTTCAGCAGGCCGTCGAGAGCCACTGGCTACTCTTGACTCCCCAGTTCACTCTCTGTTTCGCGGCCGGCCTCTCGATCTTGGCAGCATCGATCGCGGATTACTGGCGAGAGCAGAGCGCTGAGTCTCTTTTTCTGTTGCTCTGGGTTCTGGGCACTTTCGTCTTTGCAGCCTATTTGAACTGGACCGTCAACGCCCGCTCGATCCTTCCTCTCGTTCCGGCCGCAGGCATACTTCTCGCACGTCGCCTCTCTTTAAAATCCTCCGCGTCTCCGCAATCGATCGTTCGAAAGGCGTTCATTCCCCTCTTCGCGTCGGGAGCGATCGCGTTGTGGATAACTGTCGCTGATGCTCAACTGGCGAATTCTGCCAAAACTGCCGCAGCTATTCTTCACCGAGATGTTCAAGGCCGGACGCCAGGAACCTTATTTTTCGAGGGCCATTGGGGATTCCAGTACTACATGGAAGCGTATGGTGCGCGGCCAGTCGACGTCACCAATTTCCAATTCAAGCCGGGCGACATCTTTGTCGTGGCAGAAAATAATGCCGACGTAATTCCTATCAAGACTGAGTTCATTGCGGGCGGCCAGGGCACTGAAATTGAGTTAGATGGTCCGAAGGGCGCCACAACCGCGAATTCAAAGATGGGCGCAGGATTTTATTCGGCCCACTGGGGACCGCTGCCTTTCGTTTTTGGGCCCATTCCTCCGGAACATTACCTGGTTTATGCCCTCACAAATCCACCACAACAAGGCGGGTCGGCGGTGAACTGATCTTTAGGCGACCGGCGGGCATTGTCATCCCGCATTTGACGCATCGTTGTGAATTTCTTATACTGGTTTGTCACCGGGGTTGAAGCAGCCGCGCTTTACTGCCCTCCTCCTTCATCTTGAACAGGCGAAAGGCAGACCGAAACGCGAGTTTGTGTTTGCGGGCCTCGATCGCAGACTGAAAGCACATGACAGAAGCCACTTGCAAACGTGAAATTGAGCTGGAAATTCCAGCCGAAAACGTCCAGAAAGCCACGGAAAAAGTCGCGCGCGACATCGCTCGCGTGGCGCGCATTCCTGGATTCCGTCCGGGCAAAGCGCCCGTGACGTTGATTCGCCGCCGCTTCGCCGATGACATCCAAGGCGAAGTCGTTCAGTCGCTCGTCCCCGAATACCTCGAAAAGGCGCTCGACGAAAAGAAGATGGTTCCGGTCACGAGACCATCCGTCGACAAAGTGGAATTCAAGGAGGGCGAGCCGCTGAAGTTCCGCGCGGTCTTCGAGGTTCTGCCCGAATTCGAGCTGGGCGACTATAAGAACCTCGAAGTTCAGATTGATGAGGTTCAGGTGGGCGATGCGCAGGTGGACAAGGCGCTCGACGAACTGCGCGAGCGCGCCGCCACGTTTGTGCCCGTCGAGGGCCGACCTGTCAAAGACGACGACTATGCGCTCATCAAGCTTATCGGCACGCCGGTCGGCGGCGGCGATCCGGTGCAAGCCGACGGAATTCTCTGCCACATCGGCGCTGAAGAAACGCTCGAAAGCTTCACGGAAAATCTGCGCGGCGTGAGCGCAGGGGAAACCAAACGGTTCCGCTCCGAATATCCGAAGGATTATCCCGACGCGAAATTGGCCGGCAAAACTTACGACTACGTCGTCGAAGTTCTCGGCATAAAAGAAAAGAAGCTTCCCGAGCTGAACGACGAATTCGCCAGGGACGCCGCTGGCAGCCACACCGAAAAAGATCAGCCTGCCGATGCAGGCGGCATCACCTCTCTGGCTCAATTGCGGGAGAGGATCCGCCAAAATCTTGAAGCCGCAAAGGACCAGCGCGAGGCCGCGCAGGCGCGCGAGAAAATCCTCGACCTGCTCGTCAAGCGCCATAATTTTCCTGTACCCGAGGCCCTGATCGAAAACCAGCTCGATGTGCGCCTCGAGCGTGTAGTTCGATCTCTGGTCGCGCAAGGAGTCGATCCTCGCGCCGTCGACGTGGATTGGGTTTCCATGCGGCGCCGCCAACACGATCGTGCTGTCGATGACGTCAAGGCCGAACTCTTACTCGATCGCATCGCGTCCGCCGAACACATCGACGCCACTGATGATGACGTCGAAAAAGAAATCAACGCGCTCGCTGAGCGCAGTGGCGAGTCCGCTACCGCGATCCGCGCTCGCTTGACAAAGCAAGGTGCCCTCGATACGATGAAGTCGAAGTTGCGCAGCGATAAAACGATCGAGTGGCTCTACCGTTCTGCCCGAATCGAGAAGAAAGCCAAAAGTGAAAAGTAATCTCGGCTTGGGCTCCTCAGCGCGCTATAACGTTTCCAGATGAGACAGACCGAAGACGCAAATCCGCGTGCAACAACCCTGGTTCCCATGGTCGTCGAACAGACGAACCGCGGCGAACGCGCCTACGACATCTATTCGCGGCTGCTGAAAGACCACATCATCTTCATCGGAACTCCCATTGATGACCACGTCGCGAATTTGGTCACGGCGCAGCTTTTGTTTCTGGCGTCGGAAGATCCCGAAAAGGACATCTCCGTTTACATCAATTCGCCTGGCGGCTCGATTTCGGCCGGGCTCGCGATTTACGACACCATGCAGTTTGTGCGGCCAGACGTCGTAACCTACTGCGTCGGCCAGTCGGCCTCGATCGCCGCTGTTTTACTCGCGTCCGGCGCGCCAAAGAAGAGATATGCTCTGCCCAATTCCCGCGTCCTCATTCACCAGCCCTGGATGTCCGGCCTGTCAGGCCAGGCTACGGACATCGACATTCATGCCAAAGAGATCATTCGCACCCGCCAATCGCTCAATAAGCTGCTTGCAAATCATACGGGCCAGCCGGTGGATAAAATCGAAAAGGACGTCGAACGCGATTTCATCATGACGGCGGAGCAGGCGAAGGCGTATGGCATCGTCGATGAAATCATTACGAAGCATCGCTAAAACGGGCGCATGTGAAAGTTCCAAAGGGTTAGTAGTGAACGCGACGAAATTTTCTTCGACTGGCGCTTTCCGACTTACAATAGTCATTACGTTGTTCTCGGGTGTGCTTTTGGTTCAGGAGGATTCCCTCTGGTGAAGCGGTTCACTCCAGAAGAGCCGTTACGCTGCTCTTTCTGTCACAAAACGCAGGAGCAGGTGGAGAAGCTCATCAGCTCTCCATCGGAGTACCCGCGCTCTTACATCTGTAACGAATGCGTCGGCGTATGCCAGCAGATTCTGGAGGACGAAAAGCGCGAACAAGCCACGCCTGCCAGCAAGCGGCTTCCGCGTCCCCCTGAAATCAAAGCCTTTCTCGATGGTTACGTGATTGGTCAGGAGAAAACGAAGAAGAAGCTCGCTGTGGCGGTCTATAACCACTACAAGCGCATCTTCCTGAATCGCCAGCCGGGCGACGTCGAACTGACGAAATCGAACATTTTGCTGATTGGTCCCACTGGCACCGGCAAAACGCTGCTTGCTCAGACGCTGTCTCGGATGCTCGAGGTACCCTTCGCCATCGTGGACGCCACAACCCTTACCGAGGCCGGTTACGTCGGCGAAGACGTCGAAAATATCATCCTGAAACTCCTTCAGGCTGCCGACGGAGACGTCCAAAAGGCTCAACAGGGCATCATATATATCGACGAGATCGACAAAATCTCGAAGAAAGACGAGAACCCCTCGATTACCCGCGACGTTTCGGGTGAGGGCGTCCAGCAGGCACTGCTGAAAATCCTCGAAGGTACCGTTGCCAACGTTCCGCCGCAAGGCGGGCGCAAGCACCCGCACCAGGAGTTCACTCCGGTGGACACCACAAATATCCTGTTCATTTGCGGCGGCGCTTTCGTGGGACTGGAAAAGATCGTCGAACGCCGCGTCGGCCAGCGCTCGCTCGGCTTCCACGCCGATGCGCAGCCAACCACCGTCACGCGCCGCAATATTGAGCTGCTCGAGCAGGCGCAGCCAACAGATTTGATCCGCTACGGGCTGATTCCCGAATTTGTCGGCCGCCTGCCCGTCGTTGGCGTGCTGAGCGACCTTGATAAGAGCGCGCTCGTTCGAATTCTTATGGAGCCCAAGAACGCGCTCGTGCGCCAGTATCAACGGCTTTTTGAATTTGAAAACGTGCGGCTCCGATTTACCGACGACGCACTCGAAACGGTCGCCGAGCTTGCCCTTCAGCGCAAGGTTGGCGCGCGCGGGCTGCGTATGATTCTCGAAGATCTCATGCTCGAAATGATGTACCACTTGCCGGCGCAACGAAAACTGCGCGACTTCGTCGTGACCGCCGATATGGTTAAGGGTCGCGAAATCAATTGGAGCCTGCTTGAGAAAGCCGGATAAACCAGGCCAAGGATGTCGATGTTCAACAAGGAAAAAATGGAAGTAAGACGCGTGCCCATGATGCCGGTTCGGGAAATGGTGATTTTCCCGGAGATGATGCACCCGTTTATTGTGGGCCGCGAAGCGTCGGTGCGCGCGCTCGAGGAAGCCCTCGCCGGCGATAAGAAGATTTTTCTCGTCACCCAGCACGACGCCTCAGTGGACGACCCCAAACCGGAAGAGATCTATCAGGTCGGCACGCTTGCCAATATCGTTCAGAGCGTCAAGCTTCCCGATGGCAACATCAAAGTTCTCGTCGAAGGCTCCGAGCGCGCCAAAATCGTTCAAGTAACCAGCGAGGAAGGCTTCTTCCGCGCCGCCATTCGTGTCGTCACCGTCAAGGCTGAGCCTGGCCCGCAGCTTCAGCAGGCGCAGGAGCGCGTCACTGGCCTTTTCGAGCAATACGTCAAACTCTCGCAGAGCCTCAACTACGACACGATGATTGCCGCGGTTCGAGTCGAGGACGCGAGCAAGCTTGCGGACGCCATCGCGGCCAACCTGCAAATTCCAGTTGAAGAGAAACAGGAACTGCTGGAACTTTTTGAGCCTCTTGAGCGCCTTACCCGCATCGGCGACGTGCTGGAAGTCGAAATCGAAAAGCTGAACGTCGATCGCTCCATAAACACGCGCGTCAAGCGCCAGATGGAACGAGCCCAAAAAGAGTATTACCTCAACGAAAAACTCAAGGCCATCCAGAAGGAACTGGGCCGCGGCGAAGCCAATGAAATCGAGCAACTGAAAAAGAAGATTGAAACCTCAGGCATGCCTGAAGGGCCGCAGGAAAAGGCCATGCAGGAGCTGAAGCGGCTTGAAATGATGCCGCCCATGTCCGCGGAATCCACGGTTTCGCGAAACTACCTCGATTGGCTCCTCGCCGTACCGTGGAAAAAGCGCTCGAAGGAAATTCGCGACATCAAGAAAGCCGAAACGATCCTCGCCGAGGACCACTACGGCCTGGAGAAAATCAAAGAGCGCATCCTGGAATTTCTCGCCGTTCGTCAGCTTGTGAAAAATCCGAAAGGCTCGATTCTCTGCTTCCTCGGACCTCCCGGAGTCGGTAAAACTTCGCTCGCGATGTCCATCGGGCGCGCCACGGGGCGTAAGTTCGTTCGCGTCTCACTCGGTGGCGTTCGCGACGAAGCCGAGATTCGCGGCCATCGTCGCACTTACATCGGCGCGCTGCCCGGCCAGATCATCCAGATGATGCGCAAGGCCGGCACGGTGAATCCTGTCTTCGTCCTCGATGAAGTGGATAAGATGTCGATGGATTTCCGCGGCGACCCGTCTGCCGCACTGATGGAAGTCCTCGACCCCGAGTTGAACCACGCTTTCACGGACCACTATCTCGACGTTGAGTACGACCTCTCGAAAGTGATGTTCGTCTGCACCGCTAACGTGCTGCACACGATTCCGCAGCCACTGCAGGACCGCATGGAAGTCTTGCGCATTCCCGGGTACACCGAGCAGGAAAAGCACGAGATCGCCCAACGTTTCCTGATACCGAAACAGTTCGAAGCCACGGGCCTGGATAAGGAAAATTTGAATTTCGCTCCCGAGGCCGTCACGCAAATCATTCGTCATTACACGCGCGAGGCGGGCGTCCGCAACCTTAACCGTGAGCTCGCAAACATTTGCCGCAAAGTCGCTCGCAAGGTTGTCGCTGACGGCAAAAAGTTCAACGCAGAGGTCACATCGTCAAATGTGAACGACTATCTCGGCGTAATTAAATTCCGCGATTTCCTCGCCGAGAAAAAGAATGAGATCGGCCTCACCACCGGCCTCGCCTGGACGGAAGTGGGCGGCGAAGTGCTCTCCACCGAAACGACCCTCATGCAGGGCAAAGGCCGGCTTACGCTGACCGGAAAACTCGGCGATGTGATGCAGGAATCGGCCCAGGCCGGCATGAGCTATGTCCGCTCCCGCAGCCATTTATTCGGGCTGCCAAAAGACTTCTACCGGCATCTTGATATTCATGTGCACGTGCCCGAAGGCGCCATCCCCAAGGACGGCCCTTCCGCCGGCATCACCATCTGCACCTCAATCGTCAGCGCCTTGACCCATATTCCCGTGCGCTGCGACGTGGCCATGACCGGCGAAATCACGCTGCGCGGCAAAGTTTTACCGATTGGCGGCGTAAAGGAAAAATTGCTCGCCGCGCATCGCCTGGGACTGCATACTGTGGTCCTGCCTAAAGACAACGAAAAGGACCTGGCGGAAATTCCGCCCGAAATCCAGGCGCAAATGAAGATTCATTTTGTAGAGTCGATGGACGAAGTCCTGCAACTCGCACTGGAGAAGCCGCTGCCGGTTCCCGGCCACCCGCCGGTGGAAGTCGATGCGAAGTTCGGCGCTGACGTCGCGCAGGACAACGAATTGACCAATTGAAATTCGTACAATTGAACCCTTCGGTCCTCTTGCGCTGCTCGGCCAGTTCGGCCCGCGACCGGGGATTCTGATTGTCTGTACCGTCCCTTTGGTAGTCTGGACAGAGTAGGCTGGTTCGAAGACGTGCCCGCCCGCGGTCCATCTTAATCACAACTTGCTTAACAACTTGATTCAAGAAGGAAAGAACTGATGAGCATTAGCCTTGCAGAACTGAAAGACAAAAACATCACCGACCTGGCGAAGATCGCCAAGGAACTCAACATTCCGGGCTCCTCCGGCATGCGCAAGCAGGAGTTGATCTTCCAGATCCTCCGCGCGCAAACCGAGAAGAACGGCTTGATCTTCTCCGAAGGCGTTCTCGAATGCCTGCCCGATGGCTTCGGCTTCCTGCGCGCCCCCGAATACAACTATCTCCCCGGCCCGGACGACATCTACATCTCGCCCTCGCAGATTCGCAAATTCGATCTGCGCACGGGCGATACCGTCTCCGGACAGGTGCGCCCGCCGAAAGACGGCGAGCGCTACTTCGCGCTGATTAAAGTCGAAGCCGTCAACTTCGAGGATCCCGAAGTCGCCCGCAACAAGATCTTCTTCGACAATTTGACGCCGCTTTATCCACAGGAGCGCATCCGCCTCGAAACCACGAAGGAAAACCTCACCGGACGCGTTCTCGACATGCTTTGCCCCATCGGCAAAGGCCAGCGTGGATTGATCGTCGCGCCCCCGCGCACCGGCAAAACCATGATGCTGCAGTCCGTCGCGAACTCGATCACCGCCAATCACCCCGAAATCGCGCTGATCGTTCTACTGATTGACGAGCGTCCCGAAGAAGTCACGGACATGCAGCGCACCGTCAAGGGCGAAGTGATCAGCTCTACCTTCGATGAACCGCCCCAGCGCCACATCCAGGTGGCAGAAATGGTCCTTGAGAAGGCCAAGCGCCTGGTCGAGCACAAGCGCGACGTTGTGATTCTCCTCGACTCGCTTACGCGTCTCGGCCGCGCCTATAACGCCGTCACGCCGCCTTCCGGTAAAGTGCTCTCGGGCGGTATTGATGCCAACGCCCTGCAGCGACCGCGCCGTTTCTTTGCAGCCGCGCGCAATATCGAAGAAGGCGGCTCGCTTACCATCATCGCCACGGCCCTCATCGACACCGGCAGCCGCATGGACGACGTCATCTTCGAAGAGTTCAAGGGCACCGGCAACATGGAAATCAATCTCGATCGCCGGCTCGTCGATAAGCGCGTCTTCCCCACGATCGACATCAATCGTTCCGGAACGCGAAAGGATGAACTCCTTCTGCCGCCCGATGAGCTGAACCGCATCTGGGTGCTGCGCAAGGTGCTGAGCCCATTGTCAACCGTGGAAGCCATGGAGCTTTTGCTAGGCCGCCTTTCCAAGAACAAAACGAACGCGGAATTTCTCGCCTCCATGTCCAGCCCAGCGTAGACTCGAACGTGAGGCAAACGAGTCCGCCGTTTGTCGTCGGCCCTGAGAGGTTCTCCTGTCTAAGTTAGTTGAGAGTAATGCAACGGCTTCCATCCCGGAGTCTTCGTTCGCCGAATGACCCATCCGAGAACGGAGTCTTCTCCTTCAAGCAGATGCTGCGCGGTCTTAAAGAGTGGATCAGTTCGATTGAGAATGTTAGCCCAGACTAGAAGCGTGGCCATCTTCTCTTCAAAATTTCCTTCCGACCATGGACTCGACCTGGCGATCGAGCGACCCGAATTGTAGTGCTCAGACCCAAAAAGACAGTTCTTGTCGGCGTCGTACAGAGAGAAATCAGTTTCATGATAAGCGGCGTAATTCATACCGTCGATAACCCGTTCGCGGGCTTCATCCAAAGGCATCGCTGCGCCACTCATGACGCCCGCGTTTGCGCGTTTTCTTTAGCTAGCAACACGACGAGCCGGGCCACTTCCTCCGGCTCCATTGCCGTGCTGTCCACCACCACCGCATCCTGCGCGCGAACCAGCGGCGACGACGCGCGCTCCTCATCGCGCCGGTCGCGCTCGCGAATCTCCTCCAGCGTCCGTGCCAGATCGATCCCCTCGCCCTTCTGCTGGTGCTCCCGCCAACGCCGCCCCGCGCGCGTCTCCGGCGACGCCGTCAGAAAAATCTTCAATTGCGCGTCTGGAAAAACCACGCTGCCGATGTCGCGTCCTTCCATCACCACGCCGCCCTGCTGACCGGCGCGCCGTTGCTCCGCCACCAGTACATGCCGTACGCCAGGAATTACCGCAATCTTCGACGAAGCCTGCGCCACTTCCGGCGTCCGAATCGCGCCAGTCACGTCTTCGCCGTCGAGAAACACCTGCTGCCTTCCGTCCACGGCGCGCAAGTCAATCCGCGTCTCCCGCGCCAGCGACTCCAGCCCCTCCGCATGCGCGGGATCAATAGTCATCCCACGCCGTACCGCCTTCAACGCCACCGCGCGATACATCGCTCCCGTGTCGATGTACACATAGCTCAGCATCTCCGCCACGCGCCGCGCCAGTGTGCTCTTCCCCGAGCCCACCGGCCCATCAATTGCAATGATGAGTTCTTTGGCAAGCAAGGGTGTCTATTTCCACAGAAGTGCGAGAGTACTGCCGATTATTACCCAGCCAAGACACGTCAGGTAGAGCCACCGGACTCGCCGACGCAAAGAGACCCGATCGGGAAAAAGAACGATGTGTTTTTCCCACGCACGCACGGGATCAATTCCCCAGTGGCGATATTGTGTTTGCCAAGGGACTGCCGCGTTGACCTCATCGATGAGCTTCCACCCCTCGCACAGCGCAAGAAAGAAGAGGCACAGCCCAGGAACGCAAATCAGCAACCAAACATTCGGAGCTGAGTGCACGATTCACTCTCTTTCTCTCAAATCCGCTTGAACGCCCGCTCAATCTCGCGCACCGAATACCGCAGCACCACCGGCCGTCCGTGCGGGCAGCTCATGGGGTATTCCGTCTTCGCCAATTCCGTCAGCAGCCATTCCATCTTCGTCTGGTCGAGTGGCGTATTCACCTTGATCGCCGCATGACACGCCGTCGACGCCGCGATTTTCGATTGCAGCGAATCGATCGAAATCGCCTGATTCTCGCGCGCGATGCCATCCAATATCTCGAACAGCAGCTTCTCCGCGTCGCTGTTCGAAATTCCGGCGGGCGCGGCCTGAATCGCCACGCTGCGCAGTCCCATCAACTCCGCCTCGAATCCGTTCGCGCGTAGCTCGTCTGCAATCTGCTCGAACGTCGCCAATTGCCGCGGATTCAGCTCCACAATAATCGGCGCCAGCATCCGTTGTCCGCCGAGTTCGCCTTCGCGTCGCGCGCGCAAGTGCTGCTCGAACAGCACGCGTTCGTGCGCCACATGCTGGTCGACAATCCACAGCCCCTCGCCATTTACGGCCACGATAAAACTGCTGCTCACTTGCCCCAGTGGCTTCAGGTCCAAAATGTCTTCGGGCCCCGGCAGCGTGGCAGGCGCAACAGCGGCTGCTGTCTGCGCGCCTGGCTCCGCTGGAGCAGTAACATTGTTCGCCGCCGCACTTGGGTCCTGCAGCGGAAACGGAAAATTCATTCCGCCATCAGACCCGAACTGCAACCGCTGCCCGATGGGCCGTTCTGGCGCAGCCGAAAGTTCGAATGCCTCAGCCGTCCCAGCGCCCGCTGTCGAACCAAACGCCGCTGCGGGAATTTCCGCGCGGGGTGGACCCGGAAACGCATTCGCCTCTGGCATCGGCGCATACCCGCGCATGCTCCCGCCTGCGTTCGAAGCCGCCGCGCCGGCCGCCCCTGCTCCGCTCGCATCTCCCGGAATCGCGCCCACACCAACCGAAGCCGCTGCCGCGCGCGCGGCGGGAAATCCCGCTATCGGCCGCGCGTTGGCCATCGCCAACCGCAGCGCATCGCGCGTGAAATCGTGAACGAATTGCGGATGCCGGAACCGCACCTCAATCTTCGCCGGATGCACATTCACGTCTACTTCCTGGTACGGCAAATCCAGGAAAAGCAACACCACCGGATAGACCCCCGCCGGCGTGATGTTTCGATACGCCTCGCCGATCGCGTGCAGTAACAAACGGTCGCGCACCAGCCGCCCGTTCACAAAAATATAAATTCCGTTGCGGTTCGCGCGCTGCACTTCCGGACGCGACGCAAATCCCGTTACGCGAACGGTCGCGGCTTCCTCATCAGCCTCGATCTGCGGCTCCGTGATCGCCGACCGCACCGGCCCTTCCTGGGGCGGAATTTCCACCAGCTCATCCAGCGCCTGCCGCCCGAAAATCTGGTACACGCGGTCGCCCAGTTTTTCCACGGGCGCGCAGTTCAGAATTTCCTGCGACGGCGTCTTCAGTTGGAACTGGCATTCGGGATGCGCCAGCGCATAGTGCGTCACCAGTGACGCGATGTGTCCCAGTTCCGTCGTTTCCGATTTCAGAAACTTTCGCCGCGCCGGCACGCAATAAAAAATGTCGCCCACGCTGATCGACGTTCCCGCCGGCACGCCCGCCGGTTTCACGCTGATCATCTTGCCACCCGCGAACTCGACCCGCGTTCCCTCTTCGCCTTCGGCCGCGCGCGTTTCCAGCACCAGCCGCGAAATCGACGCAATCGAGGGCAGCGCCTCTCCGCGAAAGCCCAGCGTCGCAATCGAAAGCAAATCATCTGCCGTGCGCAGTTTCGACGTGGCGTGCCGCTCGAACGCCAGCAGCGCGTCGTCTTGATTCATCCCGCAGCCGTCATCCGTCACGCGAATCAGCCGCTTGCCGCCCGATTCCGTTTCGATGCGAATCGACCGCGCGCCTGCGTCTAGCGCGTTCTCGAGCAGCTCCTTCACCACCGATGCCGGCCGCTCGACAACTTCCCCCGCCGCAATCTTATTCGCCACATTCTCCAGCAATATCCGTATACGCGACATCACCTATTTCCCGGCCTTATGTAACCACAGATGAACGCAGATAAACACAGTCCTTAACTTCGGCATTAGACGTCTCCAGGCCACGCACCTGCTTCTGGCATGACCTTGTAACCCATCCTTGAGAGGGCTTGCTTTCGGTGACGCACAATAGATCGCTGAATAAAGAGTCGGCAAATAATCAAACGCAATAGCCACGGAAACACTGCCAACAAAAAAACGAAAATTGCGATAGCAATTTCGCCTGACCTATCTGCGCGAGCCAACAACCCCAGCAACGAGGCCAGGATCAATTCACCCAGCAGCGAGATCCTCGCCACGGCTGGAAACAGGTACTCGCGCCGTTCGTCGCGTGAGGCGTCCGGCCATTCAATCGAACCGTCACGGAAAGTACGCCCGCACTTAGAACAGCGCCGAACGCCGGGTCCTAGCCGGACATTTGATACGGTTTGCGCATACACGCGCCGGCAAAACGGGCACCGATGCTTGAGTAACTTGGGGAAGGCCACCGATTTAATCTCGTTCCAATTAACCACCACTCTTACTGGAATCTTCGCTAACGGCGATTCCAAGCTCACTGAGCTGATCTTCACCCACGCTAGATGGCGAATCGGCCATCAAGTCCTGTGCTGCCGTCGTCTTCGGAAACGCAATCACTTCGCGCAGCGATTTCTCGCCCGCCAGCAGCATCGCAATGCGGTCCACTCCCAACGCAATCCCGCCATGTGGCGGCGTGCCGTATGTCAGGGCATCCAGGAAAAATCCAAACCGCTGCCGCGCCTGCTCATCCGTCAGCCCCAGCGCCTTGAACATCTTTGCCTGCACGTCCTGCCGGTGAATTCGGATGCTGCCCGACCCTAGCTCGTACCCGTTTAGCACCAGATCGTATCCCTTCGACCGGCACTCCCAGGGCGCCCTTTCGAGCTTGTCGATGTCTTCCTCGACGATTCCCGTGAACGGATGCTGTGCGCTCACCCATGCTTTTTCCGTCTCGCTCCATTCAAACAGCGCAAATCCTGTGATCCACGCAAACTCCCACTTGCCGCGATCGATCAAATTCAATTTGTTCCCGAGATACAACCGCACATGCCCCGCCACGCCAAGCGACGTGTCCGAATGCTGAATCTGCTCCTTTGCCGTCACCGCCACCACCAAATCGCCCGCCTTCGCGCCGACAGCTTCGCACAGTTTCTTCAGCGTTTCCGCGCCGAGCGTCTTTTCCAGTCCTGACGAAATTCCTTCCGCTGTCACCTTTACCGTATAGGCGCCCTTCGCGCCCGCTGCCTTCGCCGCCTCCGTCAATTCGTCCAGCTGCTTGCGCGACCATCCCGCCGCACCCGGCGCCACCATAGCTTGCACGTTCCCTTCGAAATGCAACGTCTCGCGCGCCACCTCAAAGAACTGCGTCACGTTGTGCAATTCCATCCCGAATCGCAGATCCGGCTTGTCTGAGCCATACCGCCGCAGCACATCTTTATAATCCAGCCTTCGGAATGGCCCCTTCACCTGTACGCCTGCCACCGCGCACGCACGCTCCATCACGCGCTCGATCACCCCGAAAATCGCGTCCTGCGTGGGAAACGACATTTCCAAATCGACCTGCGTAAACTCCGGTTGCCGGTCCGCTCGCAAATCCTCATCGCGAAAACACTTCACGATTTGAAAGTAGCGGTCCATTCCGGAAATCATCAGGATCTGCTTGAAAATCTGCGGCGATTGCGGCAACGCGTAGAACTGCCCGTGATGCACGCGGCTCGGCACCAGATAATCGCGCGCGCCCTCCGGCGTCGACCGCGTCAGCATCGGCGTCTCAATTTCGAAAAATCCCAGCTCGTCCAGCATTTTGCGAATTTCGAGCACGATGCGGTGCCGCAACTCGATGTTGGCGTGCAGCTTCGGCCGCCGCAAATCGAGATACCTGTAACGCAGCCGCGTCTCTTCGTTCGCGTTCACTTCGTCTTCAACCGGAAAAGGCGGCGTCTTCGAGTTGTTCAGAATGTGCAGCCGCGTCGCGATCACTTCCACTTCGCCGGTGGGAATTTCCGGATTCGCTTTCTGCCGCCGCACCACGCGCCCTTCCACCGCCACGACGTACTCCGACCGCAATTCCTCCGCCTTCGCGTGCGCTTCGGGATGCTGCTCCTTGTTGAAGACAATCTGCGCGATGCCCGCGCGGTCACGCAAATCGATAAAAATCAGTTGCCCCAAGTCGCGTCGCCGGTGCACCCATCCCATCAGCACTACGTCTTTGTCAGCATCCGACACGCGCAAATCCCCCGCGTATTTCGTGCGCTTCAAATTTCCCAGCGTATCAAGCACCTGTGCCCCTTCGTTCTGATTCAAGATATTCGAGCAAGTCGTTCTCACCCAATTTCTTCTGCTCCGCGTCGGATAATCGTTTCAACGTGTACGTCGCCGACGCCACTTCGTCCTCTCCGATTATCAAGGCGTAGCGCGCGCCCAACTTGTCCGCCAGCCCCAGCGACTTCTTGAATTTCATCTCTTCTGCAGGCAACTCGACGCTTACGCCCGAATCGCGCAGTTTTCGCGCGATCTGTACCGCCGCCGGATACGCCTTCGCACCCATCCAAGCAACAAACACGGCGAGTCCCGGCAACTCGCGCTTCCATTCCGGATGGCCTTCCTGAATCGACAAAATGGTTCGGTCGCTGCCAATCGCAAATCCGATTCCCTTCGTTGGCGGCCCTCCCAGCAATTCCACCAGCCCGTCGTAGCGCCCGCCGCCGCACACCGCGTTCTGCGAACCAAGCCCCGCCGCCGTCACTTCAAATGTCGTGCGCGTGTAGTAGTCGAGCCCCCGCACCAACCGCCAATTTTCATCGTACTTCACGCCGCGCATCTTCAATTCTTGTTTCAGCTTCACGAAATGGTCGCGGCACTCCGCGCACAGATGGTCCGCGATGCGCGGCAACTTCTCGATGATCGCCTGCTCTTCCGGCACCTTTGAATCGAGCACGCGCAGCGGGTTCGTCTCGATCCGGCGCTGCGAATCCTCGCCCAATTGGTCCTTCACTCTTCGCAGCTCTTCGCGTAGCGACTCCACATACTGCGGGCGGCAATTCTTGTCGCCAATGGAATTGATGTACAGCGTCGTCTGGTCGAGCCCTACGCGCCGAAAGAAAACCATCAGCATCTCGATCAGCTCGGCGTCGATCGCGGGCGCATCCGACTGCCCCAGCACCTCCGCGCCAATCTGATAAAACTGACGGTAGCGTCCCTTCTGCGGCCGCTCGCGCCGGAACATCGGCCCGATGTAATACAGCTTCACGTTCCCCGGCAGCGTGTGCATCCCATGCTCGATATACGCCCGGCACACACTCGCCGTCGCTTCCGGCCGCAAAGTAATCTCCTCGAAATTGAAACTCAGAATAACTTCACCGACGCCCGTGGCTCTGCTACCGCGTTTCCGGGCCTCCTCGATCAAGACTTCTGTCCTTAGTCGGCTATCAAACGGATCGAAGAATGAAAACATCTCTTTTCCGACAACATCCGTTTCGACGCCGATGGAGCGAGCAAAGAGTTCGGTCTCCTCAAAAATTGGTGTGCGAATTTCGCCGAAGCCGTAATTCGCGAAGACGTCGCGCGCGGCGCCCTCGACGCGATTCCACAACGCCGAATCCGGCGGCAGAATATCCCGCGTCCCCTTGATCGCCCGAAATTGTTTGCGTTCCGACATAGGAGGTTTCTGTAGCGCCGCTCTTCAGAGCGGCACAAGCATCAACACCTGCCGGGCTGAAGCCCGGCGCTACATCTAATTTCTAACCAGGCTCCTGCTTGTAAGTGTCCTTGTAGCCCACATACCGCCGCGCGTAGCCGTCGATTGACTCCTGATCCTCCGGCGCCAGCGCTCGCCGCAACTTCCCGGGATGCCCCATAAATAGGCTTCCGGGCGGCACTTCGGTTCGTTCTGGCACCAGCGTTCCCGCCGCGATGATGCTTCCGGTCCCAATTTTTGCGCCGTTCAGGATGATGCTGCCCATACCGATCAGGCACCGCGACTCGATCGTGCAACCGTGCAACACTACGCCGTGGCCCACGGTCACGTCGTCGCCCAAAATCACCGGGTACTGATTCAGCATTCCATGCACCACCGAACCATCCTGTATGTTCGTCCTGGCGCCGATGCGAATGTAATGCACGTCTCCGCGCAGCACCACGCACGGCCACACGCTCGCATCCTCGCCGATGGCCACGTCGCCGATAAGCACCGCCGCTTCATCCACGTACGCGGATGCGGCAATTTGCGGGGTTCGCCCGCGATAGCTGCGAATCAAATGGACGCTCCTAAGCTCGCAAGGATTCAGGCACAGGGATTTTCGTCAGCGCCAGAATAAACAGTGAACGTAACACACGCCTGACATGGCTTACAAGGCGAGCGCCTCACACCTGCGGTTGGATTGTTTTTGCTGTTTCGAAGGTAATCCGCTGCTTTTGCCGGTACGCGAGATTCGCCATGTGGCAGGCAACCGCTGAACTGTACCCCTTTTCCACCGGGGCATTCGGCGCTTTGCGGCTGCGGATGCAGTCAATCCAGTTCTGCATGTGATTTTGATCGCGAGTCTTCCCGCTCAATGCGCTACCGCTGGGCCGATTTGCACGCTCCGGATAATAGTGCAGCGTTTCCTCAGACTCGCCGCTCACCATGTCTGTAGCCCCGGCGACGTGCTCGATCGTGCCGTCGCTGCCCAACAGGCGCTCGCCCAGCCCGTAGCGGCTGTTGCTGAACGTCGACTGCCAGTTCACAACGATGTCTCCCGGAAAATCAAAAGTGACCGCAATCGTGTCCGGCACTTCCCTGCCATCTTTTTCCGAAAACACGCCACCCGACATATAGGCACCACTCGGCAAGGGCAAATCGAGCGCGCTCATGATCCACGCGATTTGGTGGACCATATTTTCGGTCACATTGCCGCCGGAGAATTCCCAGTACAGCCGCCAATTGATCAGGCGGAAGGGATCAAAATCGCGCTGCGGCCGCCCATTGAGAAACGCGTTCCAGTTGACGTTCTGCGCCGTGCAATCCGACGGAACCGTCCGCACCCATTGCCCTTTCCCGCGCGGCGTATTGCGGCTCATCCAAGACTCCACGCTAGTCACCTTGCCTACTATTCCATCTTTGATCCACTGGCGCACATCCGCCAATTGCCCCGAGCTTTCGTGCTGCAATCCAATCTGGACTACACGATCTGACTTCTTCGCCGCCGCCAGGCACTCCTCTGCTTCTGGAATCGACCACGTCATCGTCTTCTCGGAATAGAGGTCCTTTCCGGAGTCGAGCGCATCCATGAAATGCCGCGCGTGAATGTGCAGCGGACTCGCCACGAGCACACCATCAATATCTTTTCTTTCAAGCAGTCGGCGATGATCATTTACCGTGTCGATTCCCGGAGCAATTCGCTTCGCCTCATCCCACCGCCGCGTGTACACGTCCGCAATCGCAACTACTTGAACATTTGGCAACGCGACCACCTGCCGCAGCAGATCCTGCCCTCGCCCACCGACACCGATCATGCCCACGCGCACGCGGTCGTTCGCGCCCAAAATTCGCGAGGTGGGCGCGATGAAAGCAGCCGCCGTGCCGATGGCTGCCCGCTTTATAAAATCGCGTCTCGTGGCGTCCGTCATCTCATCCTCCCAGCGCTCCTGCCTTCTGCAACGCCGCCTTCATTCCCGCCCAACTTTGCCGCGTCGATTCTTCCGGCGTTCCTGCGCCGCGCCAGTGCGTCTCCAAACTCACCGCATAACCATAACCATCGCGTCCCAGCGCTTTGAATTGGCCCGTCCAGTCGATGATTCCCCGACCGATAGCCGCCCATTCATATCCGCCGCTCGCCTTTTTCACCGCGTCCTTGCAGTGGCAGTGCCCGATCCGATTCTTGGGCAGCAGATTGTACCCGTCGGGGAAGGGCGTTTCCCCGCGCTCGGCTGCGTTTCCCGGATCCCAGTTCAGCATCAAATTCGGCGTCCGCACATCGGCCAGCACCTTCGCCGCTTCCGCTCCCGTGCCCGTGTTGCACGCGCCCTCATTCTCCAGAACGAGAATCACGCCGCTGCGGCTGGCCTTCTCGGCGGCATCGCGCAATTTCTGATTGATGGCACTGCGATATGGCACAGGATCGTCCAGCTTCCAGAAATCAAAACATCGAACGCGATCCGTTCCGAACGCCTTCGCCGCCGCAATTGCTCGTTCGAGCACTTCGTCCTGCCGCTCGAACCCAAAATCGGCTCCAAACTGCGCCCCTGCAGGACTGAATTTCGATTTCGGCGCGCCAGGCCAGTCCGTTTTGAAGAGCGGGCTCGCAATGTCCGTCACGTGCAATTTATACCTCGTAAGAATCTTCTGAGCGTCCGCCGTTTCTTTCGCGTCCAGATTGACAATGTTTTTGTTCCACATCCCCCGCAGCTCGATCCATTCCATCCCAAACTCATGCGCGGCCACGTCGCAGGCCCGCTCGAAATCCTGGCTGATTTCGTCGTTTATCACGCTGATGCGAAACGGAGAGGTCATTCGCGCACCGCTAAATCCCTTCCCTGCCAGCGAAGCCACTGCGCCCATTTCCGCCAAGAACGCTCTCCGCGAAACGCCGCCGTTCATAGTCCTTCCCTTCCCGCAACGTTGTATCACGGATAGACGCGAATCGCTCTGGCAGTAATACCCCTTCCGAGCTAGAGTTAGCGCGCAGCTCGGGAGGCAATCGTGAGTCGGAAGATCCTGTTTGCGCTGGCAATCGTTGCCGTTGTCCTTCTGATTACGATGTCCGCGCTTGCGCAATCTCCGTCACCCGCTTTGCTGATTCTCGAAAAGAGCGACAACATGCTCGCGATCGTCGACCCGGCCTCGCTCAAAATTCTCGTGCGCGTCCCCGCGGGACCTGATCCTCACGAAATAGTCGCATCCTCAGACGGAAAGCTCGCCTACATCTCGAACTATGGCGGGCTCGATAGCGACCTGCACACCATCTCCGTCGTTGACCTTGCGGCCCGGACCGCACTGCCGCCCATTGACCTCGGAGCAGTGCATTCCGCGCACGGCCTCGATTTCGCCGGAGGCAAACTCTATTTTACGGCTGAGACCAATAAGGTGATTGGCCGCTACGATCCCACGACGCAAAAGATTGATTGGATTATGGGCACCGGCCAGGATCGCACACATATGGTTTGGGTCGGACCAGGCCTCGATCGCATCGTCACCTCGAATGTCAACTCCGGAACGATCAGCGTCATCGAGCTAGCCGTTCCCACAAATCCCGGCTACGGTCCCCCGCCCAGCGCGCGCAAGACTTGGGAAGTAACCAGCGTGCCATCAGGCCACGGTTCGGAAGGCTTTGACGTCTCGCCCGACGGAAAAGAAATTTGGTCCGCCAACGCGCAGGACGGCACCGTCACCATCATTGACGTGGCGAGTAAAAAGGCGACGCAAACCGTCCCCATCTCTGTCAAAGGCGCGAACCGCCTCAAATTCACACTCGACGGCAAACGCGTCTTGGTTTCAGGTCTCGGCGGTGGTCCCGGGGCCAATCAGAATGCTGCGAACCCGAACCTCGTAGTGATTGACGCTTTCACCCGCAAGGAAATCAGGAAAATCTTTCTCGGTGGCGGCTCCGGAGGGATTCTAATTCAGCCGGGAGGGGGGCGGGCTTATGTCGCAGTCAGCCAGAGGAACAAAATCGCGGTAATCGATTTGAACACGTTGGAAGTTACTGGCGAAATCTCTACGGGAAGAAATCCCGACGGGCTGGCTTGGGCCGCCCCGCAATGAGACGAACATTTATTCGTCCTCGCAGAATACTTTGGCTGGCACCGGTTGCGTTGTTGTCGACACTCCACGGCCTGGCTGAACCGCGCATCGCCTTTTGCGACCTCCTTCGTGATCCTCAGGTCTTTAATGGCAAGGAGATCACCCTCCGAGCGACCTACAAGTACGGCTATGAGTGGTCGCAGCTTTATTGTCTGGACTGCCTTGACAAGGGCAGGGCTTGGTTCCGAATTGCAGACGACGTCGACGCCAAGGCCATCGAGTCACTCAAACGAGCGCCCAAAGGAGCTGGAACCGTGAACATCACCACTCGCGGAATCTTCATGAGCGGTGGCACATTCGGTCACTTGAATGGCTATCGTTACGAATTTGTTGCCGAGAGCGTCACTGATGTCGCGGTTGTGGTGAAAGGGATGAAATCCATTGAGGAGGAACGGGAGGCCGAGAAAAAGTGGGCGTGTGGAGGCAGCAATCCGAAGTAAAAGGTGAAGCAAGTGTGCTCTAGGGCATCAGTTCCGAGAAATAACTGTACGAATCGCTGTTGCCAATCACCATCCAACCGCCCCCCAATTTCTGCGAGATGCGAAAGTAGCGAACTGCTTGCCCGTCTGGCGGCGGCCCGCCATCGACGGTAACGTCGGCGCGCACCAACGTCACGCGAGCACCCATGCTGCCGCGTGCCTCAATCGATGTGAACTCCACATCGTGCTGCGCAACGGGCTGAACCTCCTCGATCGGCGCTCCATCGTGAGCTTCCTGCAAAATTCGCGCCACATCCTTCGGGCCGCGGCCTGAGTACTCTTTCAGAAGTTCCTCACGCACTGCGTCGCGCATACCATCGTCCACCGTTCGGATTTTCAGCCACATCTTCAGGCCAAAAAATCCGAGCAACAATGCGACGCCGATGAGGATGTGCCAGCCGCGAAATTGGAAATTGTATTCGGGCATCTCGCCCTCGCGAAAGTAGCAGACTGCTCATATTTTCGCGCAAGGCGAGGTTTGGCGGGCCTGGGACACCGAAAAGAACGCGCAAAGAATAACTGGCCCAACGTCCAGTGGGCGCCGGCCGCCTACAGTATCTGCACGACAGGCGCCGTGGCCGACGCGTTCACGCTTTGGACGCGATCGACTACAGCTCGCGCCATCGCATAAATGCTCTTGCCACCGGGCGCGTCTTCGCCGAAGGCCGCCACTGGCTTGCCCGTATCGCCACCAATTCGAATCTGCGGATCAATCTCAATCTCCCCCAGAAACGGCACGCCAAACATCCGCGCCATGGTCTGTCCTTCGCCGTGTCCAAACACGTCGATGCGGCCATTGCAGTGGGGGCACGCGAAATAACTCATATTCTCGACCACCCCGAGAATCTCCACGCTCACCTGGCGAAACATTTCCACCGCTTTTCGCACGTCAGCCAGCGACACAATCGACGGGGTGGTCACCACCACCGCTCCGGTGATCGCCGCACTTTGAATTAGCGTTAACTGGACGTCGCCCGTCCCGGGCGGCAGATCGACAATCAGGTAATCGAGTTCGCCCCAACGCACGCTGCGCAAGAACTGTTGAATCACGCTGTGCAGCATAGGCCCCCGCCAGATCAGCGGCTTGTCGCCGGGGTTCAGCAGCCCCATCGAAATCATCTTTACGCCGTACGCCTCAACCGGAATGATCGTGCGCTCGTCCACGGCCTGCGGCTGCTGGTTCGTTCCCAGCATCACCGGCACATTCGGCCCGTACACATCCGCATCCAGTAGTCCCACCGCCGAGCCGAGGTTCTTCAGCGCGATCGCGAGATTCACCGCCACGGTGGTCTTGCCGACTCCGCCCTTCCCACTCGCAACAGCAATCAGATTTTTCACGCCTTCAATCGGCGCTTTCGTGATTCCCGGTCCCGGCGGCATGGCATCCTCTCGACAACGATTCAGAACATTTCGCGTACCGGAACAATGATATTAGGGAAGAGTGGGATGGGCAACACGACTGGTCGCCCCACCGGCTTTGCGTGGAATCCCCCAAAGCGGCTAGAATGGACGTTTAGAGTCTTGCGAGAACGATCCTGCAAACAGGTTTGCGCATCTTATCCTCAGATAGAATGGAGCGAACGAGGTCCGCGTGCGCCTGCGACGTGACCTAATGGCTTCTGCCGCCCAACATCATGGACGTTGAGAAGGTAATCGACAAAGTCGTTTCCAGCTTCATTGGTACGAAGCACGAGCGCGATATCAAGAAAATCCAGCCGTTCGTCGGCCAGATCAATGAGCTCGAGCCGCAGATGCAGAAGCTCAGCGACGCCGAGATCGGCCAGCGCACCGTCACCTTACGCGCCGAAGTGCAAGAACGCCTGAAAGATCTCGAGCGCGACGACCCGCAGTACAAGCAGAAGCTCCAGGACGCGCTCGAGCCAACGCTGGTCGCCGCATTCGCTCTTACACGCGAAGCGGGACGGCGCACGATCGGGATGCGCCATTTCGACGTGCAGCTCGTCGGCGGCATCGTGCTGCACCAGGGCAAAATCGCGGAGATGAAGACGGGCGAAGGAAAAACGCTCGTGGCCACGCTGCCCGCATATCTGAATGCGCTGGCGGGCAAAGGTGTGCACATCGTCACTGTGAACGATTATCTCGCTCGCCGCGACGCCGAGTGGATGGGCCCGATCTACAAGATGCTTGGCATGTCCGTCGGCGTAATCGTTCACGATCTCGACGACGCCCAACGCCGCGCGGCTTACGCGGCCGACATCACCTACGGCACCAACAACGAATTCGGCTTCGATTATCTACGCGACAACATGAAGTACGACCTGCGCGACTGTGTCCAGCGCGGCCACCAGTTCGCCATCGTTGACGAAGTCGACTCCATCCTCATCGACGAAGCTCGCACGCCTCTGATTATTTCGGGACCCGCGGAAGAATCCACTGACAAGTACTATCGTGTCGACAAAATCATCCCCAAACTCATCAAGGAAATCGATTACACCGTCGACGAAAAGATGCGCACGGCAACCCTTACGGAGGAAGGCGTCACCAAGTGCGAGCGCCTCCTGAACCTCGGCAATCTCTTCGATCCCGCGAATATGGACATGACGCACCACGTGCACCAGGCCCTGCGCGCGCATGCGCTGTTCCAGCGCGACGTGGATTACGTCGTTAAAGACGGCGAAGTGGTGATAGTGGATGAATTCACCGGGCGCCAGATGCCGGGCCGCCGATGGTCAGACGGCTTGCATCAAGCCGTCGAGGCCAAGGAAAACGTCAAAATCGAGCGCGAAAATCAGACGCTCGCCACTATCACCTTCCAAAATTATTTTCGCATGTACAAAAAATTGTCCGGCATGACCGGAACCGCCGAAACCGAGGCCCCCGAGTTCCACAAGATCTATAACCTCGATGTTGTCGCCATACCGACCAATAAAGCCCTGATTCGCATCGAGAATCCCGACGTCGTTTACCGCACGGAAGCCGAAAAATTCGAGGCCGCCGTAAACGGAATCCTGCAGGAAGATAACACCAAAGCAGGTGGCATCCGCCAGTACGTTGAAAGCGGTCAGCCAGTACTCGTCGGAAGCATCTCCATCGAAAAATCGGAAAAAATTGCGGAGCTACTTCGAAAGTCCGGCATCGTCCACCAGGTCTTGAACGCCAAGCAGCACGAGCGCGAAGCAAAAATCATTTCGCAGGCGGGACGCAAGGGCGCGGTAACGGTTTCCACGAACATGGCGGGCCGCGGCACCGACATTCTTCTCGGCGGCAATCCAGAATTTCTCACGCGCGAATACGCGCTGAAAAATAAGCTCGCGATGCCGTATGCGCCAGCGGGATCGGTGATTGGCGCTGGGGCCGCACCGGATTCAGGCACCGCGAATGCCGAAACAGCAGCGCAAGCGGATGCGAGCGGGTCCAGCGGCAATGGTGCTGCGCCGCCCACGAACGTCTCGATGGTCCTGTTTCAACAGGAAGGCAAAATCTTTCAGGTTCCACTGGAGCAGTGGAAGCCGATCTACGATCAGTTCGCCGAGCAGTGTCGCGCCGAGCATGACGAAGTCGTGGCCATGGGTGGGCTGCACATCCTTGGCACCGAACGCCATGAGGCGCGTCGCATCGATAACCAGCTTCGCGGACGCGCAGGCCGCCAGGGCGATCCTGGTTCCTCGCGCTTTTTCCTTTCGCTCGAAGACGACCTGCTCCGCATCTTCGGCGGCGAGCGAGTGAAAGCCCTGATGTACCGACTCGGCATGACCGAGGGCATTCCCATCGAATCGCGGCTGATCAGCAAGCGCATCGAAAACGCGCAGAAAGCGGTGGAAGCGCAGAACTTCGAAGCGCGCAAGCACCTGCTCGAATACGACGACGTGATGAACAAGCAGCGCGAGACGATCTACTCGCTTCGCCGCTCGTTTCTCGAAGGCGCGGACCAAAAGCAGTTTGTCCTCGACAAAGCCGAAATGATTGCGGACGAGCTGGTGGCTACCTATTGTCCGCGCGAGCAGCATCCCGATCAATGGAACACGACGCAATTCGCGAATGAGGTGCTGAACCAGTTCGGCATCGACGTGAAAGCAGCTGGCATCGACTTCGCGCACATCACGCACGACGAGTTGGTGGATAAGCTGAACGAGGAAGTCCAAAAACGCTATGACGAAAAAGAGAAATTATTCGGCGAACAGACGCAGCGCTGGCTCGAACGCCGCATTTTGCTCGACATCGTTGACGCGCAGTGGAAAGACCACCTGCTTACGCTCGACCACCTGAAAGAAGGCATCGGCCTGCGGGGCTATGGGCAGAAGGATCCGCTGGTCGAGTTCAAGAAGGAAGGCTTCAATCTCTTCGAAGAAATGATGGACCGCATCGACACGGAAGCAGTGCGGTTCCTTTTCCTGATGCAGCCTGCCAAGCCGGAAACCGAGGCTCGCCAGATCGAGCAGCGCCAGCGTCGACAACAACAGAACTTGCAGTTTCAGACTGGCCCCGCGCAAGCCGAGGCGCCAAAGCCGGTGCGCACGGGAGCCAAAGTTGGCCGCAACGATCCCTGTCCCTGCGGCTCTGGCAAAAAATACAAAAAATGCCACGGCACAGCCGCCTGAAGAATCCGTCAGATCCAGCTTTCGGGCCGTTACTCTCGAGGCGTTGCGAACTTCTCTGCGTCCAGTGGTGCATCGCCGTTGACGTACGCAGTTACCTCGGTGCCCTTCGGAATCGTGACGTCCTTGCCGTGGATGAAGAGAAAAAGAGGCGCTGCCGGAAAGAAGAGAATGCCGCTCGCTATGAGGGCACCAGTCATCTGGCCTTGACGACCTTTGCCGTGTGCATCTCGCATCGCTGACAGTGGAATCTTTTCGCCGTCTGCTAGGCGCACCTCGTCAATCCTCACATCCAGTTTCCCCGCGCGACCCAAGCGCCGCTTGTGCTCCGCAGCAACGATCGTGCCCCACGCGATTCCGCCCTTCGGTATCACGACTTTGTCTTGGACCAGGACGTCTTCGGTAATTTCGAAATCGACTTTGTCACCCTTGCCATCCGTGGCGGACGATAGATCCCGCAAGAGCTTCAGCTTTACAGGAGTGCCGTCTTCAAGGCCGAAAGTGAAGTTGGGGGCCGCCCTTCTCTCGGGTGGGGGTGGGGGTGCGGGCGTGCCCGGCGGCTGGCCTTTGCCCTCGGCAGCCGTTTGGGTGCCAGTCACCTGTTGTTGCGACTGCCCTTCGACTGCCGCTGGCGCGGTGGGCGCCATAACGAGACTGGCGATCAGAAGCTGGACAAGGTAAGACATATCAGAAGCCACGGAAAACAACAATCCTTGATGAGTTCGAAGCAGGATACTTATCCAGTTTCTGAATTACTGTCAAGTATCTCAACTGACTTGGTGAGGTCCTTGCTGGGCCGTTTGGCTATGCTGTGTATATCCGGGAAAATCTACACAACGGGGGCTTCCCTGCTCGCGTCACCTACATCCCGGGACAGATAAGCAAAAATGCCACCGCAAAGCCTCCTGATTTAGCATAGTAGCCCAACGGCTTTCTATGCCGACCGAACGCCGCCGAAAGGAGTTACTATGCGCCGGTGGTTTAGCACCTCACTCCCGATCCTATTAGCTTTCGGCTTCAGCTTTGGAGTCTATCTCACAGAAGAGTCTGCAGTCGGCTCTGTTGATTCGGCCGCGCCCTCGCCTGCCGTCGAGAACAGCGTGCGGGAATTCACTCGCGATGTAGCGCGAGACGTCACTGCGGACGGCCCCATCGCCTGGAGCAAATACTTCGAGAACACACCGGCCTTTTTCATGGCTGTGAATGGCAAGATGGCGTTCCCGAGCGGCGCTTCGGCGATGGCCGGCATCCCAGACGTCGCCAAAATGTACAAACACATTGACCTCACCTGGGGCGACGATTTGCGGGTGGACGTGCTGACGCCGGCGCTGGCGGGGATAGCAACGACTTACCACGAAACTCTCATAGATGCGGCAGATCATCGCATCGAGGCGAATGGGTTCTTCACTGGAATCGCTGAATTTCGCGATGGCCGGTGGCAATTCCGCAACGCGCATTGGTCGCAGCCCGCGGCAACCGCTGCTCAATAGCGGCTCACGGAGTATTGCGGGCTATAGCGCTGGTGTCACTCCCCAAAGGAGAAGGAGACTTCCTACTCAACGCGGTTGTCGTGTCGGTGTGCTTAATCCCAGTCTCGATTGGCGTCCGACGGATCAATTTCTTGAGGCGGATCGACGTGAAATCCCACTTTCAAACATCTCCGTAAAATCCCGAGAGCGTTTGAGCGAACTTCCTCCCTCGGGTGCACTATCGTTCGTGATTTTCCAACGGTGCGTCTTGGACGCAGACTATGTATGGCGGGTGCCTGCCCTCGGGTTCGGAGGGTGGGGCTTTTGTCATGCGCACTGGGCGGAGTGATGCAACCTTAGGCTTGAAGTTTTCCCTTTTTTGCCTCGAGATTTCTTACATCGATTGAGGCGGAGTGCACACCGACTCACTACGTTTCGAATTTTTCGGATGAAGGGTGGGGCCAGCTTTCAAACGATAAATTTTCTTCGCGCGCCCAAGACGCCGAGAAACCCGGGAGCGAGCAGAAGCAGGCTCGAGGGCTCAGGGGTTGTGGACACTTCCTTGATCGTCAGGGTGCCGACAATACCCGTGGGGGTAAAGCTGCCAATCGTATCAATGGCTGGTGTGAACTGGGCAATTTCCCCCGCACAGGCACTCGAACTGGTGACCAAGGCATTGTCGCCAGCAATTTCCGGTTGAAGCAGCTGAACGGAAGTGATGGTGTCGCACCCAAAGCTGCCGAAACCACCCGTGGGGTTCACGCTGCTGGAGAGGAAGCTGGTGATAGTCACGCTGGAGGTGATGAGTGAGGGCACCTCGAAGGACCAAGAAAAGCCGTCTGAAGAAGAGGTGTAGCTATAGAGGAACTCGTCGGCCCTGGCCATCGTCGGCAGGAAGAGACACGCGGCTAAAAGGCATATCCCTAAGCGTATACGCATCGTATCCCCTCCAAGTTAGGCCACCGTGAGCGTCGTAGACCGATGCAACACAATACCACCGATTAGCCTGGAACGGCCGCAAGTGCTAGGCCAAATGGCGATGCTGAAAAGAATGGAGTTAGTCGAGGGGCGTTCGAGGTTACATGCAAGAGTTTTAACCAAGCCGGAACGACACTACCCCGGGCTGGAGTATATTCGCAGCGCCGCCCTTGCCGCGAAAGCGCTGGAAGATTCTTCCTTCAACTGCCGGCTGTCAACTCGCTTTGACGAAGCCAAAGCACTTCCGGTTCGCCGTTCTTTCGCCCTTTCGCGGCCCCGAGGCCATGGAACCTTTCACGCGGGCCTTGCGTACCCTACAGACGATGGTGCCGCTCCGAACGGGAGGTTGAGAGATGAGGATGCGTTTGCATGTGTTTTCAGCAGCTTTCGCCGCCAGCCTGATGCTTGCGTTCGCGACTTTTACGGCTCGTTCTACATTCGCTGACACAGAGGGTCATTTTGATCGGACGCTTACGGTGAGTGGCCCCGTTGATATGGATGTACAGACAGGCTCCGGGAGCGTCACCGTCCGTGCGGGCGCGTCAGGCAACGTGGAAATTCATGCGCGGATTCGTGCCGGCTGGCACCTTGGCGCCGACGCGGAGGCGCGGGTTCACCAAATCGAGCAGAATCCCCCGATCGAACAGAACGGCAACACCATTCGCATCGGTCACACGGAAGACCACGACCTCTTCCGCAACATTTCCATCAGCTATGAAATCACGGTCCCCACCGAAACAAAGCTCCACGCCTCATCTGGCTCGGGGGACGTACACGTTGACGGCGTCGGCGGCCCCGCAGAAGCCACCAGTGGCTCCGGCAGTGTGCGGTTGACCAACGTCGGCGGCCAAGCCGAGGCTCATACCGGCTCAGGCGATATCGAATTGAACGCCATCCGCGGCAACGCAACCGCCAAAACTGGAAGCGGCTCTGTGCGCGCCATGGGAATCTCGGGGGCTTTTTCTGGCTCGAGTGGCAGCGGCGACATTCGACTCGAGCAATCCGCCCCAGGCGATGTCGATCTAAGCAGTGGTTCTGGCTCGATCGAAGTCAAGGGCGCTAAGGGTGCCGTTCACGCGCAAACGGGCAGCGGCAATATCACCGCGCAGGGCGATCCCACGGGCGAATGGAAGCTCCACACCGGCTCAGGGAGCGTCGAAGTGGAATTTCCGCCCCAAGCTGCTTACGAACTCGTGGCGCATACCGGTTCGGGGACTATTCATACGGACCAGGAAATGACGGTGCAAGGCACCATCAGCCCCCGCGAACTGCGAGGCAAGGTTCATGGCGGCGGTCCGGTCGTGGACCTTAGCACCAGCTCCGGTTCCATCCAGATTCGCTAACGCTTCTCGTGATCCAGCGCCGCGGCGCTTGGTACCGATCGACAGGCGTCGCTGCGCTGCTTCTCTTGCCGCCTATAACTAGATCGCCGCATTTCCGCCGAATTGCGCTTCGGTTGTGCTAGTCTCTCCCCACTGCGACGAGCGGTTCACGCTCGAAAGCACCCCGGAGATTCACATGACCGCGCCGTTGTCGGCCTCCTGCAAACGCGATGCGTGTCGCAACGCGATCCCCGTCGCCCTCGCAGGTGAGCAGCTTTGTCTCGATCATTTTCTGGACGAGGCCTTCGTTCGCACCGACGATGCTCTGCAAGGCTGTCGCGCCGGCAATCCCATTGACGCCAAAGGCCTCGAGTGGCTTCTCGCCGACGCGCTTTCAATTGTAAGGAACCTTGAAGAAGGCGCGGCCGAACCCAATCCCGAACAGCGTGACCGTATGCTCGAGCTTCTACTCATCCTCGCGAACCTCCACGAATACGTCGCGCATCACTCGGTCCGTGTTCAGCGGCTCGCGTGACCGAATCCGCCCGAAGCAATATTGAATCGAAAGCGTAAACATCCGTTTCGCGCGCTGCTTGCATTTCTCCTGCGGAACAATCAACCTAGAATTCCCTTCCGGAAAAACCAGCATGGGGGACGCAAAAAACTTCGACCCGTTTAAACCGCAGCAGCCGGTAATTCCCGGGGTTCCTCTCGACTCCCGGAAACAAGCAGCTTCGTCTGAGCAGTCATCGGGCTCGCCAGCTCCGGGGCCAGTCGTCCCTCCAGCGAACAAGTCTCTGCTGTGGGTCAGCCTGGCAGCTGCGGGCGCGGTTACTATGGTCGGCCTGGCGTGGTGGGCCCATGGCTCGTCAGCTAAGAGCGCTCCGCCGGCGGCGGCGGAAGCCACGCCTGCGCTGGACCCTACGCCGTCGAAACCCGTTGTCCAATTACCGGTGGGACCAGGTCAAATCGTGCGCACGGAAGAAATGTCGAAGGCATGGTCAAACAAGAAATTTCTGTTTCGGAGTCCATACACTGCGGAAGACGTCCCGGCCATGGTGGTCCGGCTGCCGGGCGGCGAACTGTGGGCCATTTCACTGCGCGAGCCCTACGGCAACTGCGAACTGGAATTCGTGACCGATTTGGGGCGGCTCAGCAGTCAATATCATTTCGCCGCTGAGCATCCGATGGTCGTCGATCCGTGCACCCGCGCCGTTTTCGACCTTACGCGCTACGGCAATGGCCCGAACGGATTGGTGCGCGGCGCGATCGTGAAAGGCACGTCCGTTCGTCCCCCCACCGCAATCGAGGTGGAAAAACAAGGCGGTTGGATTGCGGCCGTCCGCATCGAAAATAATCGCTAGTTCCAGCGTCTTGGTTTCCTTCTCAGATTTGGTGGACTCCACTCCTCTGTTTCTTCCGGGCGACGATCATTTCTGTAGGATCGCCGAACACCGTTCCACTTCCCTTCCCATCCGTCCCGCCAAAACCAGTGCCACCATCTTCTGATCCGCAAGCCAGGACCACAGCGGATGTCCGAATGTCGCGGGACGATTGTGCTCCACGAAAAAATGGGAGAACCACGCAAACGCGTACGGGACCAGCAGCGCCGCAAGAATCAGCCAGGGTCGCCTCAAAACGATGGCCAAAGACAAAATGCCCCATCCCGCCACCGTACCTATGGAATGAAAAACGCGGGTCAGCAACCGGCTGTGCGCTACAACGTACAACGGCCAGAACTCTTCGAACGTCCTTGGTTGATTCATGTGCGCATTCTAACGCCCGGGGTGATGACCACAATTGCCACAAAAACGCCGCTGTCCCGCCCTATCTAAGCGGAACAGCGGCGCCTGCAGGTATGAATCGAAATGCTCGAACCAGCTAGTCGTTCAACTGCTCCACCGACCGAGCGATGAATACTGGCTGATAGTTCGCCTCCGGGTTCACCAGTATAAATCCGACCACTCGAATCGGAATCGGATTCGCTCCAGTGAGCCCCGAAAGCCCGCTCAGATTGATGAAGTTCGTGTCGTCCGTGGTCAGGACGGTCAGCGGCTGTGGCAGCAGAACTCCTGCCGTCCACTGATCATTCAATTGGAAGCTGCCGGCATTCTGCGACTGCACCTGCGTGCTGCCGGGCACCCAAGTACCTGCCTGGCCCTGGCGCCGCAACACGACGCGATGCGGAGTCAAGGTATCCAGGCCGTTCGACGTCGTCACCTTGCCGCCGATATCTACGCGCTGTCCTGCGGCCAACAGGGTGTTATTGAAGAGCAACGTCGTGAGCGGATTCCTGATGTTGGCGATCCTGTACTGCTCGCTGCCGTCCAAAGTCAGCGACTCGATGTCACCGGGCTCGAGCCCAACAACATCGGGCAGCTCTTCGCGAACGTAAAGGTTCACGGTCGTCGCGGGCTGTGGTGACGGCGGATTCACGTAAGTCAGCAAACCTCCTAGGAAGAATCCGTCCATGGACACCACTTCAATTTCCGAGGCATCGATATCTTTCGTCACCGGATCAAGCTGTCCCGAAATCGAAAGAATTGTGTTGTTGGTAAACGAACTCACTGGAATATTCGGATCATCCCACACCGTGCTGTTGCTCGGCTGCACCGTCCACTGCCGCCCGTGCGGTCCCTGAACTGTGAACGCTCCGTTGTCGCCCATGCCCACAAATCCGGCGTGGAAATCGTCAATCGAAACATCCGAAGCTCCCGCAGCCAGCAACTGCATGTTGAAAGTCGGATTCACCTGTCCGGTCACGTTTCCGTTAGCGTCCAGTTGAATTGACTTGCGAAGATCGAATTCCATTCGCAACCCGACCGTGTCGTTTTGATTCAGCATAAGCGACTGCGCGAAGTTCACCTTCACAGTCGAGACGGTGAGCGAGGCGTTCGGCACAGTCGCAATAATGGGCGGCGAAACGCTCGTATCGATGTAACTGATCATGGGCGGGTTCGCCAGCGTCACCGTCGCCGATGAATAAGTCCCCGTCGGAACCGTATTCAGATCCATCAACTGATGCAAGCCGCTCAACCGGGCGAAATCGATCACCTGCGGAGTTTGGGTCATCACCGGCACATCGTTGGTTCCATTAAAGATCGTAACGCCTGTGACCGTGATCTCGCAGGCGGTGATACTGGGCAGCGGCGCATCCGTTCCCACGCTGAATACGTTGGCCGTTCGGGCCTGCGGATTCGGATCGATCGATGAACTTGCGCCCCCACCACAACTGGACAGCGAAATAATTGCGAATATTGATAAGAACACACCCATAGCCCTCGAGTTGCGCATTGCAAGCTCTCCTTGTTTATCTTGGTTGTTGTGAATCACCCGATGGCTGAAAACACCGTTTCAGCCGCTGGGCATGAAACACAGTCTTCTCCGGAAAGTTGCAGAGTTTTTTCTATAGACTTCGCGGGCCTCGCCGGCCCGAAACACGGGCGCTCGCCTCCTGCATGAGACGTTTGTCTTCTCTGTTTCTTCGCCTTTGCTCGGACAGCGATTATTCGTGGATCCGCATCGTAGTAACCTGGTTGAGCTTTCGCTGCCTTTTGCTGCGGGAGCTCCTGTCTCAGGAGGATGTGTGCGAAGGTCGATTTTCTCGATCAAATTCGCAGCCGCACTTCTCGCGATTGCGTTTGCAGGCTGTGCCCACAAAGCGGACGATACCGCGATCATCACCAGCATCAAGGCACAGATGTTTTCGGATGCGCAGCTGAAGAACGCCGAAGTGCAAGTCACATCGAGCAATGGCATCGTCGCCCTCACCGGCGCCGTTTCTAGCGACTCCGCGCGTCTTGACGCCTACAAAATAGCCGCTCAGACCGCCGGAGTCTCGAAAGTGAACGACGGACTCACCGTGGCCCCGGCATCAGCGCCCGCGCAGCCCAGCCTCCAACAATCCGCCTCGGTTGACGCTGCGGATCAGCCAACTTCCGGCGCACTTCTAGCGAAATTGCCAAAGCATCGCAAAGATCGCGCCGCCAGAGAGGCTGAAGACTCGGCGAATTGGCGCGAGTCCCTCGCTCCGCCGGTGGATCAACCGCTAGCCGCCGCCCCACCGCCTCCACCCGACGAACCCCCACCTGCACAGACCGTCGGTGCTCCTCCAATGCCTATTCCAACTGCGCCTTCCGCACCAGAACAGGTCACCGTTCCCGCCAACACCACGATAGCGATTCGCATGATTGATGGAGTGGACTCCTCGGTCAACAAAGCCCGAGAAATCTTCCACGCATCGCTCGATGCCCCACTGCTCGTTCAAAATGAACTCGTCGTTCCTGCTGGGGCAGACATCTACGTGCGCCTCACAAATGTCAGCTCTGCCGGTCACCTGGCTGGACAGAGCCAATTGCACCTTGAACTCGTCAAGCTCGAATTTCAGGGTCAATCCTATCCGCTTACCAGCGGCACGTATTCGCTGGCTGGCGATTCGCGCGGCAAGGACACGGCAAAGAAGGTTGGTGCCGGCGCAGTAATCGGCGGCTTGATCGGAGCAATTGCGGGTGGAGGAAAAGGGGCTGCAATCGGCGCCACGCTCGGCGGCGGCGCGGGTGGGGTGTATCAAGCCTCGACCAATGGCAAACAAGTGAAAATTCCGTCGGAAACAAAACTGAATTTTCAACTGGAGCAGCCCGTCACTGTCACCGTTATCTCACCCATCGCCGCGAGCGCCGCCTCTCCGTCAGCTGCGCAGTGACGCCCCGCGCATCGGCTTGACGCTTCAGCCTTCCCGGCCTACCATGCGCCGCTAGGAGGCTCGCATGATCGCCCGCGGCGCGCAGCGCACCATCATTCCTCTCGCATTTGTCGCAGTTCTCCTTGCCGTACCGGTGCGTCTCGCCGCGCAAACCTACGACGTCACAGTCGACCGTGGCGTTCTTGCAAAAATGCGCGACGGCATCACGCTTCGTGCCGATGTTTATCGTCCGAAGGCCGATGGGAAATTTCCGGTGCTTCTACAGCGCAGTCCTTACGACAAGCAGAACTCGGCCGCTTTCGGCTGGAGAGGCGCCGCTCGCGGGTATGTCGTCATTATTCAGGATGTTCGCGGCCGCTTTACCTCCGAGGGCGACTTTTACACCTTCAAAAACGAAATAAATGATGGCTACGACACCGTCGAGTGGGCTGCTGCTCTTCCCTATTCGAACGGCAAAGTTGGCATGTTCGGCGGCTCCTATGTCGGCGCGACCCAATTTCTCGCTGCAATCGCTTCGCCTCCCCACCTCGCAGGTATCGCGCCACACGTTACCGCTTCGAATTATCACGATGGTTGGACGTACCAGGGGGGCGCGCTCGAGCAATGGTTCGACGAATCCTGGGCCACCGGCCTCACCCAAAATACCCTCTACAGATCGGCGCAAGACCACAGTAACGCCCTCGACTGGAAGAACGTCCTTCCGCTGACCACGTATCCGATGCTCACGCTTCCTGAGCCGAAATCTCTCGCACCCTATTTTCAGGATTGGCTTGCGCATCCGAGCTACGACGACTACTGGAAGCGAATTTCGATTGAAGAGCACTACTCGCAGATTCAGGTCCCTGTGTTCACGATTGCTGCGTGGTATGACATCTTTCAGGGCGGCTCCCTGCGCAATTACCAGTTGCTGAAAACGCAAGCTGGCACTGATGCAGCTCGCAACGGCCAGAAGTTACTGGTCGAAATTGGCGGTCACGCAGGCGGCGCGGATCAGCGCAAGATCGGCGAAGTGGATTTCGGTCCCGATGCACCGCACGACTTCGATGCGATCGTCCTTGATTGGTATGATGTAATCTTGAAAGGCAAGCCCGCGCAGACGGGCAGCAAACCCGTGCGCATTTTCGTCATGGGCAAGAATGCCTGGCGCGACGAAGACGATTGGCCGCTCGCCCGCGCTAGGTCCACCAGCTACTTTCTCCATTCGCACGGCTCCGCGAATTCCGCGTCCGGCGATGGTTCGCTCGATACCACCACTCCCTCTTCCGAATCGAGGGATTCCTACACCTACGATCCCGCGAATCCTGTGCCCACCATCGGTGGACCGTTGTGCTGCGATGCGCAGCATCTCGCACCCGGGCCGCGCGATCAGCGCCCCGTCGAGGATCGCAAAGATGTGCTGGTTTATTCCACTCCGGCCTTCGCGCAAGATACCGAAGTCACCGGGCCTATCACCCTGGACCTCTACGCCGCCACCTCAGCCGTCGACACCGATTTCACGGGCAAGCTCGTCGATGTCTGGCCAAACGGTTTCGTCCAGAATCTCACGGAAGGAATTTTGCGCCTGCGCTACCGCAACTCGCAGGAAACTCCCGAGGCCGCGAAGCCCGGCGAGATCTATCACCTGAAAATCGACCTGTGGTCTACCAGCAACGTCTTTCTCGCCGGCCATCGACTTCGCCTCGAGATTTCCAGCAGCAACTTCCCCAGATTCGACCGCAACCTCAATACCGACGAAGAGCAAGCGCATGCGACGCACATGATCTCCGCGACCAACGCGATCTATCACGATCGCGCGCACCCTTCCGCGCTCATTCTGCCCATGATTCCGCAGTGATTTTGCGCGCTGACCATCGTCAACTGAGTGCTTGCCGCACCGAGCCTAGTTGATTAGCATGATTGTTCACAGCTTCCTATGATTGGCGAGATCATTTCCCACTACAAAATTATCGAACCGCTTGGCGCGGGCGGCATGGGCCAGGTGTTTCGCGCTGAGGATATTCGTCTCGGACGCCAGGTCGCGCTCAAATTTCTTTCTCAGGATCTTGTGAGCGACTCTTCCTCACTCGAACGCTTTCAGCGCGAGGCTCGCTCCGCATCCTCTCTGAATCATCCCGGCATTTGCACCATTTACGACGTCGGGGAGTCCGACGGCAGGCCCTTCCTGGTCATGGAGTTGCTCGAAGGCCAGACGTTGCGTGAGCGCATCGCCGGCCGCCCGATGGCGAACGATGCTCTGCTTGATTTTGGAGTTCAGATAGCCGATGCGCTTGACGCCGCTCACTCACGCGGCATCGTTCATCGCGACATCAAACCCGCCAACATTTTCATCACAGCGCGCGGTCAAGTGAAAATTCTCGATTTTGGCCTCGCCAAGCAAACCACGACGCGTCGCATCGTCGAAACTATTGGCGCCGGAGCAACCACCCAGTCGATCAGCGATACTCTTGGCCTGACGAGCCCCGGCTCTTCTCTCGGGACTGTCGGTTACATGTCTCCCGAACAGGCGCGCGGCGAAGAACTTGACCCTCGCACTGATCTTTTCAGCCTGGGTACGGTTCTTTACGAAATGGCCACCGGCCAGCACGCATTTACCGGCGCAACTTCCGCCGTCATCTTCGATGCTATTCTGAATCGGAATCCCGTCGCGCCTTCCGTTCTCAATCCGAACGCGCCCCCCAAGCTTGAGGAAATCATCGGCAAATCGCTCGAAAAGGATCGTGAGCTTCGCTACCAAACTGCCGCCGAACTGCGCGCTGACCTGAAGCGCCTCAAGCGCGACATCGATTCCTCGCGCGCAGGCGCGAGCAGCGCATGGCCGGCAGCCTCAGCCGCCGCGCAAGCTTCGTCCGCACAGCCCTTGAGCAGCACTAGAGCTGCCGCTACGCCATCCTCCGCTGCGACGCCTGTGAGCGCCGGCACCGAAAGGAAAAGACTGCCACTCTCGTTCCGCGCTCTAGGCGCGCTCCTCATCATCGTGGCGGTAATCGGCTTGATTTGGCGGATGCGCCACAATCAGGTGGAGCAAACATCTTTCAACCAGATGACCATCACGCCCGTTACGTCCACCGGAAACATCCATTCCACCATCATCTCTCCCGATGGCAAATGGCTCGCTTACGTGCAAGACGACAACGGCGGCCACGCAATTTGGGTCCGCCAGCTCGCCACTGGCAGCACTGCTAAGGTTCTCGGCGGAACCCCCGGGGAAATCAGCGGCCTCACATTTTCCGTCGACGGAAATTACCTGTATTTCGTAAAGGAGGACGAATCCATAAACGTCGGAACGCTGTTTCAGGTTCCTTCTCTCGGTGGCACGCAACGCCAGATCCTCGCAGACGTCGACAGCCCGGTTAGTTTCTCGCCCGATGGCCAGCAGTTTGTGTTCGTCCGGCAGGCATCGAAAGCCAAGACCTCGAACCTGGTTGTGGCTAACGCGGACGGCAGCAATCCGAAGGATGTCCGCGTGTTGAAGGATCCAGCGCGTTTCTCCTGGGACGGCCCCGCCTGGTCGCCCGACGGAAAACGAATCGCCGTCGCCGAATCGTCCGACGGGAATTTCCAGCATTATGTGCTCGAAACCATCGATGTGAATTCGGGCGAGGCCACACCCATGGGATCGCAGAAATGGAACTATCCACGTCAGGTTGCGTGGCTGCCGGATGGATCGGCAATCGTCGTGGCAGCCGGCGCGGACCTTGCCACCATCAACGCGCAGCTTTGGGAAGTTAGCTATCCAGAGGGCGATATGCGCCGCATCACCAACGACCTCAACTTTTATACCGGCGCAACCATAACCGCCGACGGCTCAACTCTCGCCACCGTTCAACTGAATCTCAATGGCGCTCTCTGGATGACTAGCATGGGCTCTACCTCCTTTTCCTCGCCCCGCCAGATCACTTCCGGCGTAGGACGGGCCGACGGCCTTGACGGTGTTTCCTGGGGAGCGCCCGATAAGATTCTTTTTGGCTATTACACTTCCGGATCGATGCGCCTGGCCACAATCTCGCCCGATGGTACCGATCTCCACGACGTCCCACTAAGCGGCACAATTTTCCTCTGGCCCTCCGCCTGTGGCGACGGACAACACTTCGTCTTCGGCGGAGGAAACTCTGCCAAGGGCATCTCGATTTGGCGGGCGGATATCGATGGCGGAAACATCAAGCAACTCACCTCGGGAAATTCGGACTACCTCCCGAATTGTTCCTCCGACGGCAAGCTTGTTGTCTATACCGATGGAAGTGATTCAGGCGGCCTTATGCGCATTTCCATCGACGGCGGCGGACCCAAACGAATCTCGGCGGAAAAAATCTGGCAGCCGCAGATATCCCCCGACCAGAATTCTATTGCTGCGTTCTACTCTCCGGATCCCTCGAAACCGCCCGAAATCGCCATCATCGATCTGCAAAGTGGCGAGATCCGGAACACCTATGATCTCCCGGCTGAAACCGTTTGGGCAGGAGATGGCGGCCACAAGTTCGAATGGACCAAAGATGGCCGCAACATCCTCTATCAGGTTCGCAAGGATGAGATTCCCACCTTGTGGGCGCAGCCCGTTGGCTCGAAAGGTGCCCCGGCAATGTCCGCAAAGAGAATCGCCACCTTTCCCCAGGAAATGCGCATCTGGGCCTTCAGCATCTCGCCCGATGGAAAACAGATTGCCTATTCCCGTGGCCAGAACGTCACAGACGCCGTCCTCATTTCCCACTTCCACTAATTGCCTCTTCGCTTTCCGCGTACCTTCTCCTTTTCCCCTCCCATTTTCCCTTTTCCCTTTTCTTCATTTCTGCTCTAATCCCGCCATGAAAATCTCACGCCGACACCTTTTCAAAACGAGCGCCCTCGCGGGCGCAGGACTCGCCGTCGCTCCCATTCTCTCGGCCCAGCAAGCGCCGCCTACGCTCCCGCCCGCCTTCGACTCGCTCAAACCCCTCGGGGATCGCGTCAAGCCCATCACCATTCCCGAATACCAGGCGCGCATTGCTCACGCCCAGGAACTCATGAATGCGGCCTCGCCCAAATTTGACGCTCTCTACATCCCTCCCGGAACTTCGCTTCGCTACTTCACCAGCATTCGCTGGGGGCTCAGCGAACGCATCGTCGCTCTCATTGTCCCGCGTACCGGCGATCCTCTCATCATTTGTCCCGCATTCGAAGAACGCCGCCTCCGGGAAAATCTTCGCTGGCCTATCGAGGTCCGCGTCTGGCAAGAGGACGAAAGCCCTTACGCGCTCGCAGCTTCATGGCTCGGCGAACGCGGCATTCGCACCGGCCGCGTCGGCGTCGAAGAGACCACGCGCTTCGTCTTTTCCGATGGCTTGCGGCATGCCGCTGCCAGCGGATTCGAATATGTCAGCGCCGATCCCATCACAGTCGGATGTCGCAATCCGAAAAGCGACCACGAAATCGAATTGATGCGCCTCGCCTGCCAGGCCACATTCGACGTCTACAAAGCCACCTTCGCATCTCTTCACGAAGGCATGCGCCAATCAGAAATTTCCGATCTCGTCGGGCGCGGCTATCAGCGCATGGGACTTAACGGCGATGCGTTCGCACTCTTTGGTCCCGCAGCTGCATTTCCTCATGGCACGCACGAAGACCGCGCCCTCCGCGAAGGAGATGGCGTCCTCATTGATGACGGCTGTACTGTGGAAGGCTATCAGTCAGATGTGACCCGCACCGGTGTGTTTGGCAAGCCCAGTGACAAACTCCAGCGCGCTTTCGAAATCGTTCGCAAAGCGCAAGACGCTGCGCTCGCCGCCGCCGTTGCCGGGCACCCGTGCGGCTCGGTCGACGACGCCGCGCGCAAAGTCATCGTCGATGCCGGCTTCGGTCCCGACTACAAATATTTCCTGCATCGTCTCGGCCATGGCATGGGCATGGACGGCCACGAGTGGCCTTACCTCGTGCGCGGCAATCGCACGCTGCTGGTTGCGCGCATGACCTTTTCCAACGAGCCCGGCATCTATGTCCCCGGCGATTACGGCCTTCGTTGCGAGGACGACATGGTCATCGCTGAATCCGGCGAAGCTCATCTGCTCACTCCGGGCTTCCAGCCGTCACTCGAAACTCCCATCGCCTAGACGTCGCACAGCGGCTCTTGGCTGTGCATAACCCCCGAGGGCATCGCCTTCATTTCTCGTCTCTCCCCAGTGATTTTCGGTCTTTCCCCGCCTCGGGACCATCGCCCAAGTCAGACCCGTCGGCTTCCAGCCGCTGTTGCTGTTCCTCAACGTATTCGACGCGATGACTGGGATCGATCACCTTTTGCAATCCGCTCACAGCCGCGCCCATTGCCGAACTCCTCTTCGCTTCGGCCTCGAATTCCTCTTCAGTCATCTTCGAGTAGCGGCCGCCGCTGGCGGCCTTCATGATGCCGTAAACGAGCAGCGCGACGACAGCCAGCGCGACGAAATAGATCATTTTTGGCTCACCGCTTTGCAGAACGCGACAATCTTATTTTCCGCCCAGAAGCGCGCATCGCCTTTTTCATTCGAAATGAACGCGCAATGCCCGCCGTATTCGGTGGCAATGAAGGTGATGTTCGGGTTCGTGCGAATCGCATGGTCAGCAAACGTGGCGAACGGAACACATGGATCGTCCTTCGCCGTCAAAATCAAAGTCGGCCTGCGAATCGCCGCGACCACGCGTAGCGCGCTCGACCTCGTGTAGTAATCCTGAGCGTCTGCAAAGCCGCAGAATCGCGCTGTGATAACGTCGTCGAACTGGCGCACCGTTCTGATGTCTCGCATGCCATCGATCGGATACAGTTGCGGAAACAGCTGCGCTTTGTGCTTCATACGCTGCTTCAGGCTCTTCACAAAATGATTTTGATAGATGAAGTTTTGTGGCCTTTCGAGCGCGTCCACACACGCCGCCAGACTGCACGCCGGAGCGACGGCCACGAACCCGCGAATTTCTAGTGGCGCCGCGTCTTCCAATTCCCCCGCCATCTTCAACACCAGATTCCCGCCCATCGAAAAGCCCACCGCAAAGATTTCCGGGAGCCCGTCCTTGCCGATAAGCTCCAAAAGAACCGCGCGAATATCGCCGCTAAGGCCTGAGTGATAGAGCGTCGGCGTGAGGGATTCGGTGCCGCCGCAATTTCGCTGATTCAGCCGAATTGCGTTGAAGCCCGCTGCGTACGCCTTCTCGGCCGTTCCCAGAATGTTGCCGGAATCGATCGAGCCCTCCAGTCCATGTAGCAGAACCAGCGTCGGGTGCGCGCGTGGCTCGTCCTGCCAGTGGCAAACCGCGCCAACAAAAGAGCCCGGCTCAACCTCGAAATTTCGCGCCACACCTCTTGGCAGGCGAGGAAAGTTCCGCCGCCAGAAAACAGTGGCGATGGTCATCAGGTGCGGATTCAGCAGCCAGCGTAGCGGCACGAATTCACCGCCCGTATCTAACTTGTCGTTTGCGCGGTGGACCCGGCTCACGAGACGGTCTTGGTTCATGGGCCTCAAGCCGGCCGAATCAAAATTAGGTAAATCGCCATCGCTAAGCCGGTCAGCGCCAGAAAAATCGCCACCAGCACGGCCTGCATCGACGGGTGAAAGCTTTCCAGCGTTCCCGCGTTGAGATCGCGGACCAGCCGCACGTGATTCCACGTCGAAACGATGTCCACAATCACGCCAACCAGAATCAGCGCCGTGCCGAACCACAACGAGAGTCCCGTCGACGGCGGCAGCGATGTCGTCTGGATCGTGCGAAATTCTTGAAGGAAAAGGCCGAAGCGAGCAACCACAAACCCGAAGCCCATCAACGCCAGGCCCGTGCGAATCCAGGCGAGAAAAGTGCGCTCCGCGGCTAAATGGTCGCGAATATCAGCTTTCTGATTCGTTTGGGCTGTTGTGCTCATTCGTTGGCTGCCAGGATGGCTTGGTTTCGTCAGGACGGCAGCTCTCGGTGAGTATTCCCTGCGGGAAGTCTTAGCGAGCGGCTAATGCCGATGTCGGCCACGAGGAGCCGCTTTACCCTGAGCTCTTCGATTTCAAGTGACCTGAAACGCGCTTTTCCCACTGCTAGCCTGCCGATCGCCAGTGCGCCCAGAGCGAGCGCGCCAACCGCGAATGCGCCGAAGGCAACCGCGCCGATCGCAGTCGCTGTAATAGCAATCCCGCCGAAGGCGAGAGATTCCGGCTTTTTGGATTTCCGCATGTGTAGTGCTCCTTGGCGCATAGGGAGTGGCAAAACAGCCGCGACGGGCCTCGCTTAGTATCCCACGCCCGAACGGCCGACGCGAACCATGCCCGCATGGCGTCAGGCGTGACTTTTCCTCGTCCCCGGCGTTACCATCTTGACCGACAAGTCCGAGTCAACGAGGGAGTACCCATGAAAACTGCCTGTCTCGCTGTCGCGTTGTCGTGTACAGTCGCGATCGCCATTCCCACTTCTCGCGCCCAGAGCGCTCCCGCGGCCCAGAAGCTGCCCACCTTCACGGCCATCCTCGACGGCCACTACGGTGTGGTAGAACAGGAAGTTGTTTCCGCCGCTGAAGCCATGCCGGAAGACAAATACTCGTTTGCTCCAACGAATGGCGAATTCAAAGGCGTCCGGACCTTCGGCGAACAGGTGAAGCACATCGCCTTTGCCAATCACCTGTACTTCGGCCCGCTCATGGGCGAAACCATCGATGTCGAGCACATTCAGGCGGAGTCGAACGGCCCGGAAAACCTGAAAACCAAAGCCGAAATCGTCCAGTACCTTAAGGACTCCTTCGCGCTCGGCCATCGCACCATCGCCACCTTCACCGCCGACAACCTGATCACGCCGCTGCCGAAGCCCCTGTTCCCTTTTCTAGGAACGCGTCTCTCCATCGTCGACCTCGCGACGTGGCACCCCATGGATCACTACGGCCAAATGGTCGAATATCTGCGCATGAACGGCATCGTGCCGCCAGCCAGCCGCCCGCGGCCCGCGCAACCATCGTCACAATCCAAGCCCCAGCAGTAGATCGCAGGCCATCATCGGCTAGCAGCCTTCGGCCCTCAAGGTTTCCCTGCTCACGTCGCCTTGATTTCGCGCGCGGTTGCGCCTAATATCGAAAGATTACTGATGAGGGTTTGTCGGCACAATCAGAATCTTGGCCACGCCCAGCGAAGCTTGCTGGGCGTAAATGTTTTATAGAGGAGAACGGATGATTGATGGACCGATACCGGAGGCACTGACGTTTGACGACGTGCTGCTGCTGCCCGGGAAATCTTCGATAATTCCGGCAGAAGCGGACACACGCACGTGTCTTTCGCGGCGCATCTCGCTCAATATTCCCATTGTGGCTGCGGCAATGGACACGGTTACCGACTCGCGGCTGGCCATTGCCATCGCGCGCCAAGGAGGCATCGGATTCATTCACCGCAATATGTCCATTGACCGCCAGGCGGAAGAAGTGGACCGCGTGAAGCGCTCGGAAAGCGGGATGATCGTCGATCCGGTGACCATCGCGCCCGAAATCACCGTGCGGCAGGCCCTTGAGATCATGAACAAGTACAAGGTTTCGGGCCTGCCGGTAACACGCGGCCAAAGGCTTGTGGGAATCCTGACGAATCGCGATCTGCGCTTCGAGCGGAATCTGGAACAGCCGGTGAGCGCGGTGATGACTAAGGACAATCTGGTCACCGTGCCCGTGGGAACCACGCTCGACGAGGCGGAACGAATCCTTCAGCAGCATCGAATCGAAAAACTCCTGGTGGTCGACAAGGACTTCAACCTCAAAGGCCTGATTACCGTAAAAGATATTCAGAAAAAAATGGAATTCCCCAGCGCCGCGAAAGATGAGCACGGCCGTTTGCGTGTGGGAGCGGCTATAGGCGCGACGGGAGATTTCGTAGAGCGCGCCCAGGAGTTAGCGCATGAGAAAGTGGACGTGCTGGCCATCGATACGGCTCACGGCCACACGACGCGCGTGATGGATGCGATCCGCGAAGTGAAACGCCGCCTGCCAGACGTGCAACTGCTGGCCGGAAACGTGGCCACCGAGGAAGGCGCACGTGATTTGATCGCGCTCGGCATCGACGGACTGAAGATCGGAATCGGGCCGGGATCGATTTGCACCACGCGTGTCGTCACCGGCGCTGGCGTACCGCAAATCACCGCCATTATGGAATGCGCTCGCGCGGCAAAGGGCAGCGGCGTGCCCTTGATTGCAGACGGCGGAATCAAATTTTCAGGCGACATCACGAAAGCCCTCGCGGCGGGCGCATCGAACGTAATGATTGGCGGACTCTTTGCCGGTACCGAAGAATCGCCGGGCGAAACGATTCTCTATCAAGGACGCACATTCAAATCCTATCGCGGGATGGGATCGATCGGCGCGATGGAAGCGGGATCCGCCGACCGCTACGCGCAGGAAGGCGCGGCGCGCGGGAAATCCGTGCCGGAAGGAATCGAGGGGCAGGTGCCGTACAAGGGGCCGCTTGCGGGGCTCGTGGATCAACTCGTCGGTGGTCTCCGCAGCGGCATGGGATATTGCGGCGTTGCAAACCTTACGGAGCTGCAGGAACGCGGCAAGTTCATCCGCATTTCACCCGCGGGGCTGCGCGAAAGCCATGTTCACGACGTAATCATCACTCGCGAAGCGCCGAATTACAGGCTGGAGTAAATTTCCTCACCGCTGAAACCAACTCGATGAGTCAGCAGAGGCAGTGGCTGAGGATGTGGTGGCCGGTGGTGCTTTGGGCCGTTGTCATTTCGCTTTTTTCCACAGGCGCGTTCACCTCCGAAAATACGAGCCGCATCATCATTCCTGTGCTCCACTGGCTGTTCCCTCACGCGCCGATGCAGACGCTGCTTGCAATTCATCACTACGTTCGCAAGTGTGCGCACTTCGCAGAATATTTCATTTTGAGTTTGCTGCTGTTGCGGGCCATACGCGGGGAAAATCGCGGATTGAAACTGGCTTGGGCGCTGCTAGCGATTGCGATTGTCGCCTGCTATGCATCCCTGGATGAATTTCACCAGTCGTTTGTGCCGGGACGCACCGCTGCCGTCACCGACGTCATGCTGGATACGTCCGGAGGAATTGCCGCGCAGGCCATCGCGGCATTGGTGATCATGTGGGCGCATGTGCGCGCGCGGCGCAAAAATCGAGAGCCGCTTGAAACCTAGAAACAAAGCGGACGCCCCACACGCCCCTCACAGAAACTAACCTTCGGTCGCGACTACTTTTGGGAAGCTGCGGTTTCCTTCTCTTCTTCAGGCGCTTCCTCTGTGGCGCGCTTCTTCGCTTTCTTTTCCTTCTTCTTCAGCTCGGAGCCGATAAACTCGATGATGGCGAGTTCAGCGCCGTCGCCGATCCGCCAGCCAGAGCGAACGATCCGCGTGTAACCCCCGGGGCGGTCGGCGAAGCGAGGCGCGAGATCGTTGAAGAGTTTTTTCGTCGCACCAATGGTCATTAAGAAACCCGCGGCCTGACGGCGAGCGTGAAGCGAATCGCGCTTGCCGAGCGTGATCATGCGCTCGGCCAGCGGACGCGCCGCTTTCGCGCGAAGCAGCGTGGTCTGGATGCGTTCCTTCTCGATGAGGTTCGTGACCAGATTCCGCAGCGTCGCGCGGCGGTGCGCCGGGTTGCGTCCGAGTTTGTAGCCGGATTTAAGGTGTCTCATGTTCGCGTTCCTGCCAGCCGCGCGAAGCGACTAGAGAGTGGTTGTGTCTCCTTCGGCGGGCGGAGGAGCGGTCTGGCTCGGGAGCGGAGGCCAAATGATGCGTCCGTGCTCGTCGAACTTCATGCCCAGGCTCAAGCCCATTTTCTGAAGAATGTCCTTGATCTCGTTCAGCGACTTCCGGCCGAAATTCTTCGTTTTCAGCATTTCGGATTCGGTCTTCTGCACGAGCTCGCGGAGATTCTGAATATTCGCGTTCTTCAGGCAATTGTAGGAGCGCACGGAAAGCTCTAGCTCCTCGACGGAGCGATCGAGGTATTCCAGGCGCGGATCCGCGTAGTTTTCGATCACCTCCTCGGGTAACTCGGGCTGCTCCTCGAAGTTGATGAAGATGCTCATGTGGTCCTTCACCAGTTTCGCGGCAAGGCCGATAGCATCCTGCGGAGTCACCGCAGCGTTCGTCCAGACCTCCAGCGTGAGCTTTTCGTAGTCGGTCATCTGACCGAGTCGCGCAGCCTCCACCGAGTAATTCACTTTGCGAACCGGCGAGTGAACGGAATCGATGGGGATGTAGCCGATCGGGAGATCCTCATCGAAGTTGCGGTCGGCCGCCACGTAGCCGCGGCCGTTCTTGACGCGGAGCTCGAGTTCGAGCTTGCCGCCTTCGCTGACCGTGGCGATGTAGACGTTCTTATCCAGCACCGCGATGTCCGCATCTTCCTCGATTTTCGCGGACGTGACTGGGCCGGGAGTATCTACGTTCAGAGTGATGGTCTTCGGCTGGTCGGTATTGAGCTTGAGCGGCACCTGTTTGAGATTGAGAATAATATCGGTAGCGTCCTCCACCACGCCGGGAATCGGCGAGAACTCATGCAACACGCCCTCGATTTTCACAGCCGTGATAGCCGCGCCCTCGATCGAACTCAGCAGCGCGCGCCGCAGCGAGTTTCCGACGGTCGTGCCCCAGCCGCGTTCGAATGGCTGCGCGGAAAATCGCCCGAACTTGTCGGTGAGTGTCTCAGGTTCTGACGCCAACCGCTTCGGTTTCTGAAAGCCCTTCCACATCTTTGCCCTTCCTTCCGGCTCGCCCTCAGGCGAACCAATAACCTCTCTTGGCTTGGAAATTCCGTTCGACTATTCGCTTACTTCGAATAAAGCTCGACGATCAGCTGCTCGTTCATCGGCGGCGTCTGCACGTCCTCGCGGCGGGGCATGGCGATAACGCGAGCCTTGAAATGTTCGCGATCGATATCGAGCCACGGTGCCACGTTCTGGCTCTGGGCGAGGTTGCGCGCTTCAAGAACCATCGCGTTCTGATGCATGTTTTCCTTCAGAGCGATTTCCTCGCCGACGGAAACAAGATAGCTTGGAATCGTCACCTTGTGACCGTTCACGCGAACGTGCCCGTGCAGCACGAGCTGGCGCGCTTGCGCATGCGAACCAGCCAGCCCCATGCGGTGCACGACGTTGTCGAGCCGTCGCTCCAGCATGATGATTAGGTTCGCGCCCGTCGGGCCCTTGGTGCGAACTGCTCGCTCGAAGTAGTTGCGGAACTGGCGCTCGAGCAGCCCATACGTGCGCTTGACCTTCTGCTTTTCGCGCAACTGCACGCCGTACCCGACCATCTTCGCGCGACGCGCCTGGCCGTGCTGGCCAGGAACGAAGTTGCGCTTTTCGATGGCGCATTTTTCCGTAAAACACCGCAGGCCTTTCAGGTAGAGCTTCATGCCCTCCCGACGGCACAGCCGGCACACTGCTTCACGATGTCTTGCCACTTCAGCTTCTCCTTTACATCTTTGACGATCAGTTTACGGGATGGAGACCCTTCGTCCTGATCCTGTTTATTTCCGCTGCCGCTAAACGCGGCGGCGCTTGGGCGGACGGCACCCGTTGTGCGGCACCGGCGTTACGTCCTTGATTGCATTGATGTGCAATCCCGCCGAGGCGAGGGCGCGAACCGCCGATTCGCGTCCAGCCCCCGGACCCTTTACGCGAACTTCGACGGATTTCATCCCATACTGGTCGCGGGCCACTCCGGCTGCGTTCATGGCCGCCTGCTGCGCGGCGTATGGCGTGCCCTTGCGCGAGCCTTTGAAGCCTACCGAACCAGCCGAGGCCCAGCTCACCGCCCGGCCATCCGGGTCCGTGAGCGTGACGATCGTATTGTTGAACGTCGCCTGAATGCAGACGACGCCGTGCGGCACAACGCGCTTTTCACGTTTCTTGCGAAATTCCTTTTTGCGCTTCGACGTTTTCGCCGGTACTGCCGGTGCGGCGCTAGCGTCTTGAGGTTCTTTTGCCAAGTTCGCTTCCTTTCGAATCGGGCAGATCGGACCTGCCCCCACAAAATAAATACGTTGCTACTTGCGGGCCATGACCTTCTTCTTGGCTGCCACGGCGCCCTTGCGCGGACCCTTTCGGGTGCGCGCGTTGGTGTGCGTGCGCTGGCCCCGCACCGGCAGATTGCGACGATGACGCAGCCCCCGGTAGGCTTGAATTTCGATCAGCCGCCGGATGTTCATCTGAACTTCTTTGCGCAGATCGCCTTCGATGCGGCCTTCGGATTCAATGGCGTTGCGCAGCCGGTTCACTTCCTCTTCCGTCAGATCTTTTACCTTCTTGGTCGGGTCCACGTTTGCCTTCTCCGCCAGGGAGCGCGCGCGCGTCTGACCGATGCCATAGATAGCCGTAAGACCAATCCACAGCCTTTTGTTCGGCGGAAGATCCACACCTGCGATACGAGCCATGCGTTTTCCCCTTTTTCAACTCAGGGGTTTGTAAATACAAACCCTGAAACCCTATCCCTGGCGCTGGCGATGCTTCGGATTGGAGCAGATCACACGAACCACGCCGCGCCGATGAACAATCTTGCACTTCATGCAGATTTTCTTTACCGATGCCCGAACCTTCATTTCAACTCCATTCCGCCTACTTGTACCGGTAGACGATACGACCACGCGTCAGGTCATATGGCGAAAGCTCGACCGCGACGCGGTCTCCGGGGAGGATGCGAATGAAATTCTTGCGCATCTTTCCGGAGATGTGAGCCAGAACCTGGTGCTTGTTCTCAAGCTCGACGCGAAACATAGCGTTCGGAAGCGGTTCGATCACGGTGGCCATCACCTCGATCGCGTCCTCTTTGCCGCTGCCTTCGCCCGGCTTCTTCTTTTCTGGCTCTGGCCTTTTTGCCATGCGCTCCCGAACGGGCGGATCTCAGACCCGCCCATACAAAACCAACTCTGTACTACCAGACAGGGCCGGTGGCGTCTTTGGGCCGCGTCAAAATCCACGGGCCATTCGACGTCACTGCCACCGTATGCTCGAAATGGGCCGAGTCGCTACCATCGGCAGTCACGGCGGTCCATTCATCCTCGAGCATGCGCACCGCCGGGCCGCCGCGATTCACCATCGGCTCGATGGCGAGCACCATGCCTTCCTGCAGGCGCGCGCCCGAACCGGGCGCCCCGTAATTCGGCAGCTGCGGCTCCTCGTGCATCTTCGTGCCTATTCCGTGGCCGACAAACTCGCGCACCACCGAATAGCCGTTCTTTTCCACCCACTCCTGCACGGCGGATGACACGTCGCCGAGACGATTGCCGGGCCGAACCTTGTCGATGGCCTGTTCCAGCGACTCGCGCGTCACGCGCAAAAGCTTTTCCCGCTCCGGCGCGATTCTTCCCACCGGCACGGTGAGAGCGGCGTCGGCAAAATATCCGTCCAGCTCAACCCCGAAATCCATCGACAGAATGTCGCCGTCTCTCACGCGGCGCGTGGGCGACGGAATGCCGTGCACCACTTCCTGGTTGATCGAAGTGCAAACCGAACCAGGATATCCCCGATAGCCTTTGAACGCCGGGCGTGCCTTATGCTCTTTCGTATATCCTTCGGCGAAGTCGTCCAGTTCCTTCGTCGAAATGCCCGGTCGAACCATCGCGCGCATTTCCTCGAGCGCGCCCCAGACGATCAGCCCGGCCCGGTGCATCTTTTCCAGTTCTGTCGGCGATTTACAGATGACCATCTCGCCCTTGCTGTGCCTCCTGTTGCGCGCGCTCCAAAATCGCCGCCAATGCACCGGTCACTTTTTCCACTGAGCCGGAACCATCCACGGTCTCTAGCACGCCCTGGCGCCGGTAATAATCCTCCAGAGGCTTTGTCTGCCGCTCATAAGCGAGAAGTCGCTCGCGAAAAATCTCCGGCTGATCATCCGGACGCTGAACCAAAGAGCCGCCGTCGCGATCGCAGACGCCGGGCGATTTTGGCGGCGCGTCGTAAATGTTGTAAATCTCACCGTCCTTACTGCACATCCTGCGGCCGGCGATGCGGTGCAGCAGCGTATTCGCGTCCACTTCGATATCGACCACAAGCGGCTTGCCGAAACCGCGCCGCTCGAGAATCGCCTCGAGCTTCTGGGCTTGCGGCACCGTCCGCGGAAAACCGTCAAAAACGACGCCGCCAGCACTGTCCGGGCTGCTCAGTCTTTCTTCCACCATGCTCATCACAAGATCGTCGGGAACCAGGTCGCCGCGATCCATGATCGGTTTTGCCAGCCGCCCCAGTTCCGTGTTCCGAGCAATCGCGTCGCGAAACATGTCGCCCGTGGAAAGGTGCGGGACGTGATACTTCTCGGCCACCTTCTTCGCCTGTGTGCCCTTTCCAGCGCCAGGCGGACCAAAGAAAATCAACGCCCGATTCAGAGCCATCGTTTTCGCTTCGTTTGTCCCGCCGTCCCGGGACAAACCCGTCCGACCGCTCTTGCAAATCGCTCGAAAGCCCCCAGAGGCTAGCGGCGGCCGCGCACCCGGCCCTTTCGAACAAACCCATCGTAATTCCGCATCACAAGCTGCGCTTCAAGCTGCTGCACCGTATCCATCGCGACGCCGACGACAATCAGCAGGGACGTGCCCCCAAAATAGAAATTAAGGTTCAGACCGTCGAGAATGAATCGCGACATATGGTTGTCAAACCAGATGCCGATTGCTCCAGGCAAATGCTGCAAGTGAATCCCCGAAATCAGCCATTCCGGCAGCAGGCAAACCAAAGCCAGGTAGACGCCGCCCACGAAGGTGAGCCGCGTCAGAATCCGGTTAATGTGCTCCGAGGTGTTGCGTCCCGGCCGTATGCCGGGAATGAACCCGCCATACTTGCGCATGTTGTCGGCCAGCTCCGTGGGATTGAAGATGATTCCCACGTAGAAAAAGGCGAAGAAGATGATCAGCGTGACATACAACAACGTGTACAGCGGCTCACCCCATTTGATGGCATCCGCGAACTTGCCGAGCACGTGCGACTTGCTCTGCGCGATCAGCGCGAGCGTTTGTGGAAAGGTGAGCAACGAACTCGCGAAGATGGGCGGAATCACGCCGCCCGAATTCACGCGCAGCGGCAGGTACGTCATCTGGCCGCCCATCACTTTGCGGCCCATGACGCGCTTGGCGTACTGAACCGGGATACGCCGCTGGCCGCCCTCAACAAACACGATGAACGCGATCACCGCGAGCATCAGCGCCAGAATCATGATGAGCACAACCGGCGTGAGCCCACCCCAGGGCTTGTTCTGTACCTTGTCGAAGAGATCCCGGACGGCGTTCGGCAGGCCAACAACAATGCCTGCAAATATGATGAGGGACATGCCATTTCCGATTCCACGGTCGCTGATCTGCTCCCCCAGCCACATGATGAACGCGGAGCCAGTAGTGAGCGTCAGCATGGTCATCAGAATGAAGCGCGGACCAGGATGGTAGACCAGTGATTGCCCGACAAGTCCTTGCTTTTCTAGCGTTAACGCAATGGTGAAAGACTGAAACGCGCTAAGGACAATCGTCAAATAGCGCGTGTATTGTGTGATCTTCCGACGGCCGAGTTCACCTTCTTTTTGGAGGCGTTCCAAATATGGCCAAACGACTACCAGCAGTTGGAGAATGATCGACGCCGTGATGTACGGCATGATGCCGAGCGCGAAAATCGTCAAGCGGCGCAGGTTATTGCCGCTGAAAAGATTAAAAATGCCGAGCGCGGTGCCTTGATACTGATTGAAAAGCTGTTCAAGGGCGTCTGTGTTAATCCCAGGAGTGGGAATGAAGGCGCCGAGACGGTATACAGCCAGCAACGCCAGCGTAAACAAACAGCGATTACGCAGGTCCGGCATGCTGAAGATGTTGCGAAACGCCTCGACAAGTTTCTTCATTATCTTAAGCCTCGGCCTTGTGACTAGCCAGAACTTCGATCTTTCCTCCGGCAGCAGCGATTTTCTCGCTGGCTGACTTGCTGAATGCGTGAGCGTGAACCGTAAGCGCTACTTTCAACTCGCCATCACCCAGGATCTTTACGCCGTCGCGCACCGCGCGCAAGATGCCATGAGCCGCCAAAAGTTCCGGCGTGACGGTGTCTCCCGCCGAAAACGCATTGAGGGTTTCGACGTTCACGACCGCAAATTCCCTTGGAAAGGGGCTGGAAAAACCGCGCTTAGGCAAACGCCGATGCAAAGGCATCTGACCACCCTCAAAACCGGCGCGGCGAGAATAGCCGCGGCGAGATTGCTGGCCCTTGTTGCCGGCCCCAGCGGTCTTGGGCATTTTTGAACCAATACCGCGGCCGACACGCACTTTGCGGTGACGTGAGCCCTTCGGCGGCTTCAAATTCGAGAGAGTTGGTTTCGTAGCCATCATTCAATCCTGAAATTCAATCCTGCACTTTCACCAGATGGTGAACCTTCGCGATCATGCCGCGAACAGCTGGCGTATCCGGTCGCTCCACCACTTGCTGCATGCGGCGAAAGCCCAAGCCGCGAATAGTCTGCCGCATATCCTTCGGACAACCGATAAAACTCCGAATCCACTTGATTCTCAACGTGCCTGACTTTTTCTTCGCAGTAGCCATGTCGTATCCGGTTCTGTCTTATGCCTTTTCTATTGAGAAGCCGCAGCTTCTTCCGTCGCGACCTTACCGCGCGATTCCGCCACTTTAGCCGCGTCCTTGAGGTGCAACAGCGCGTCAAACGTGGCCTTGATTACGTTGTGCGGATTCGAAGTGCCGATCGATTTCGTCAGCACATTTTGAATTCCCGCCACTTCCATCACTGCTCGCACGGGGCCGCCGGCAATCACGCCGGTACCTTCGGGTGCCGGCTTCAGAAGCACCTGGCCCGAACCGTAATAGCCGATGACCTGATGCGGAATAGTCGAGCCCTTCAGATTGAGTTTCACCATGTTTTTCTTCGCCTGCTCGATTGCCTTACGAATGGCCATCGGGACTTCGCGGGCCTTGCCCATCCCGAACCCGGCGTGCCCCCCCTGGTCGCCCACGACAACGAGAGCCGAAAAGCTGAGGTTCTTGCCGCCCTTCACCACTTTCGTGACGCGGTTAATCGAAACCACTTGATCTTTCAGGTTGGCCGGATTCGCGTCGATGAGACGCCGAATCGACAGCGTGTCTTTGAGCTCTTGTTTCGGCATAGTTTTCAGAACTTCAGGCCCGCCTCCCGGGCTGCTTCTGCGAGCGCCTGCACGCGGCCGTGATACTGATAGCCGCCACGATCGAATACGACGTTTTCGACGCCCTTGGCGCGGGCTCGCTCCGCAATCACTTTTCCGACGATTTTGGAAGCGGCAATGTTGCCGCCACCCTTGATCTTGCTGCGCACTTCCTTGTCGAGCGAACTCGCGGAGGCAACGGTCAACCCCCGCTGGTCGTCGATCACCTGCGCTCGAATGTGCTTGCTGGACCGGTGGACGCACAGGCGCGGACGCTCCGGCGTTCCGGTCATGGTTTTCCGCGTGCGCAGGTGAATGCGCTGCCGGTGCGCCTCGCGAGAAAGTTTTCGAACTGAAACTGCCACGTTCTCTCTCCTCTACGAGCTGCCTTAGGCAGCCGTCTTGGCGCCGGCCTTTCCAGCCTTCTTCTTGAGCCGCTCGCCCGTGATACGAATGCCTTTTTGCTTGTATGGGTCGGGCGGACGCAGCGCACGAAGATTCGCCGCAATCTGCCCCACCTGATTCTTGTCCGCGCCGGAAACGGTGATGTGCGTCTGCTTCTCGACGGTGACTTGAATCCCCTCCGGAATCGGAAACTCGATGGGGTGCGAATAGCCGAGCGCAAGAACGACGTTCTTGCCCTTCACCTCGGCTCGGTAGCCGACGCCAACGATGTCGAGCTCCTTCTTGAATCCCTGCGTAACGCCGATGACGGCGTTGGCGACCAGCGCCCGAGCGAGCCCGTGAAGGGCGCGCTGTTCGTCGGAAGCCCGCTTGGCGGTTAGCGTGCTATCTTTTTGCTCGAACTGGATGCCGTGAGGCACGCGGACGTTCATCTTGCCCTTCGGGCCCTGCACTTCCACCGAGCCGTCCTTGAGCTGAATTTTTACTCCCGATGGGACCGGGATAATCTTGTTTCCGATGCGCGACATAGTGCCAGCAATTCCTCCCTACCAAACCTCGCAGAGCAGTTCGCCGCCGATGCCTTCGCGGCGGGCGGCGCTGCCCGTCATCAAACCGCGCGGCGTGGACAAAATCGAAAGCCCCATGCCGCCCACGACCGGACGAATATTGAATCTGCCGACGTATCGGCGCGAGCCAGGCTTCGAAACGCGCTTGAGATCGGTGATCACGCTTCGGCGGTCGGAGGTGTACCGCAGGAAGATGCGCAGCGTCTTCTTCCCCTTTTCCTCGACTACCTTGTAATTCGCAAGATAGCCCTCGTCTTTCAAGATGCGTGCTATTTCAATCTTCATTTTTGAAGAGGGCAAATCCAGACGTGCGTGCTTGGCCCGCGAAGCGTTTCGAATCCGCGTCAACATGTCAGCAATGGGATCAGTCGTCATTCCGTTTCAGCCCTTCGTTCCTTTCAATTCGGGCGGCCCCGCTTTGCGGGACGCGTCCTTGAAAATCTGCGTCGTTCCTACCAGCTTGCCTTTACGACGCCGGGGATTTCGCCCTTCAGCGCAAACCCGCGAAAACAGATGCGGCACATTTCGAACTTGCGGATGAAGCCGCGCGGCCGGCCGCAAATCCGGCAGCGGTTCCGCCTGCGAATCTTGAATTTCGGCTTGCGCCGCAACTTCGCGAATTGACTGTCTCGAGCCATGCTTGATGATTCTCCTTAGTCCCGCTCCGCGGGATTACGCCCCACTCTGCGTGCGGAACGGCACTCCCAGCAGCTTCAGCAACTCGCGGCCTTCCTCGTCCGTGCGAGCCGTTGTCGTGATCGTGATGTTCATGCCTTTAATTTTGTCTACCCGGGTGTAGTCGATTTCCGGGAACACCAGCTGGTCTTTGAGACCCAGCGTGTAGTTGCCGCGGCCATCGAACGAATTCGGCGGCAGGCCTTTGAAGTCGCGCACGCGCGGCAGGACGATGGCGGCCAGCCGGTCGAGGAATTCATACATGCGCTCGCCGCGCAACGTGACCATGCAGCCGATCGGCATACCCTTGCGAATCTTGAAATTCGCGATGGACTTCTTCGCCCGCGTGATCACCGGTTTCTGACCCGCAATCTGCCCCAACTCCTGCGCGGCCGTGTCGAGCAGCTTCACATTCTGGCTCGCTTCCCCGAGCCCGATATTCAGAGTGACTTTGGCGACGCGCGGTACCGCCATCTGATTCTTGTAACCGAAACGCTTCGTTAGAGCGGGCATCGCTTCCTTGCGATATTTTTCGTGCAAACGGGTAATCATGTTTCTCTTTTCGCCTAGTTCTCGAATGTCGTGTTGCACCGCCGGCACGCCCGGGCTTTCGTTCCGTCGGGCAAGTGCGTGTGCGCCACGCGCGTGTGTTTGCCGCATCCAGGGCAGACCAACATCACGTTCGAAACGTGAATCGGGCCCTCCTTCTCAAGAATGCCGCCTTTCACATTCTTCGACGGGTTCGGCCGCGTGTGCCGCTTGATGATGTTCGCGTGCTCGACCGTAACCGTGCGCTTCGCTGGATTCACGGACAGTACTTTTCCCGTGCGGCCCTTCGATCGTCCGGCCATCACCATCACGGTATCGCCGTGACGAATGCCCAGATGAATCTTGTTTGCTCTGGCTTCTTTCATCGCTACCACACTTCCGGGGCCAACGAGATGATCTTCGTGAACTTCTTTTCCCGCAATTCGCGCGCCACCGGACCAAAAACGCGCGTGCCAATCGGCTCGTTCGCGTCGTTGATTAGAACTGCCGCGTTATCGTCGAACCGGATATAGGTCCCATCCCGGCGTCGGTGCTCTTTTCTGGTACGCACCACCACCGCTTTAACGACTTTGCCCTTTTTCACTTGGCCGTCCGGCGTCGCTTCTTTCACCGCCGCCGTAATAACGTCCCCCAGGCCAGCGCGCAAACCGGCATCGCCCCCCAGCGGCAGTATGCAGGTGATTTGACGCGCGCCAGAATTGTCGGCCACCGTCAGCCATGTTCGCATCTGAATCATTGCCGTGCTCCTCTACCCCTGTTTGTGCTCACGCAACTCGCGTCGAGCGCTGAATCACTTCTTTTAGCCGCCACCTTTTCAATTTCGATAGTGGGCGGGTGGATGCGATTCGGACCACATCGCCCACGCGCGCCTCGCCGGACTCATCGTGCGCGTAGTATTTCTTTCCGGAACGCACAACCCGGTGATAGAGCGGATGCTGCGTCGCGCGCGTCACCTTCACGACGATGGTCTTTTGCATCTTCGTGCTGGTTACCGTGCCTACAAGCTCCTGCCGCGCTCCGCGCTTCTGCGCTTCCGCCTGAGCCGCTGCTGTTTCATTCGCCATTACGCCTTCCTCAATTCCGCTTCGCGCAGCAACGTCTTGACGCGCGCGAGGTCCTTTTTCACCTCGCGAAGTTTCTTCAGGCCTTCCGCCTGCCCGGTGGACAACTGAAACCGCAGGCGGAAAATCTGCTCGCCGAGCTCGCGCTGCTGGATTTCGAGCTCGTTCGCGTTCATCTCACGAAATTTCTCCATGCGCTTGGCCATTAGAGCTCCTCCGCGCGGGTGATGAATTTCGTTTTGATCGGCAGCTTGTGCGCCGCCAGCTCCATCGCTTCCGTAGCCGACGCCAGATCTACCCCGGACATTTCGAACATTACGCGGCCAGGTTTCACCACCGCTACCCAGCGCTCTGGCGGTCCTTTGCCCTTGCCCATACGAGTTTCGGCGGGCTTCTTCGTGAAGGGCTTATCCGGAAAAACTCTGATCCAGAGTTTACCGCCGCGTTTGATAAAACGCGTGATGGCCACGCGAGCCGCTTCAATTTGCCGGTCCGTAATCCAGGCCGGCTCGAGCGCTCGCAACCCATACTCGCCGAACGCCAGCGAGCCACCGCGCCACGACTTTCCCGTGCGGCGCCCGCGCTGTTGCTTGCGGTACTTCACTTTTTTCGGCATCAACATGATCGTGTTCCCTTAGGCCTGCGTTTCCGGTCCGGGCTTGCCGCGCTGCGGAATCTTCTCGCCCTGATAGATCCAGCATTTCACGCCGATTACGCCATAGGTTGTCTGCGCTTCCGCAGTCCCGTAGTCGATATCCGCGCGCAGCGTCTGCAGCGGCAGCCGGCCTTGCAGGTACCATTCTTTGCGGGCGATTTCCGCCCCGTTCAGGCGCCCCGCTACGCGAACTTTGATTCCTTTGCAGCCGAAGCGCAGCGCTGAATCCACCGCCTTGCGCATGGCGCGACGAAACGCAACGCGCTTTTCGAGCTGCAAGGCAATCGATTCGGCAACGAGCTGGGCATCAAGCTCCGGCCGATGCACTTCCTGGATGTCGATATGAACTTCGCGGTTCGTGCGCTTCTGCACCTCATTCTTCAGCTTGTCGATCTCCGAGCCTTTGCGCCCAATGATGATCCCGGGGCGCGCCGTGTAGATGCGCACAACGAGCTTGTTGGCGGCACGCTCGACATCGATGGCATCGACGCCTGCGGACTTCAAGCGGTCCTTGAGTTGCTTGCGAAGAGCCACATCTTCATGCAGCAGGTCGGCGTACTCTTTTTTCGCGAACCAGCGGGACTTCCAGGCTTTGTTGTAGCCCAGCCGGAATCCGTAAGGGTGTGTTTTCTGGCCCAAACTTGCCTCCTACTTCTGCTTTTTCTGAGTCTTCTGCGCCTGCTTCGCGCGCTTTTCGATCGTCTTGCGAGCCTTGCGAATCGCGCCCTTCACGCCCTTCGACGCTTCTGCCTCTGCGGCAGCCGCTGCGACGCGGCTTTCCGCGGCCCGCGTGTGCTCGGCAACCGCCACGGTGATGTGGCTGGTGCGCTTCTGATAGCGGAAGCCGCGGCCCATCGGCGCGGGACGCATTCGCTTCCAACGCGGCCCTTCATTCACGAAGCACTGCGTCACGAAAAGCGCATCTACGTCGAGCGATTCGCCCGAGTCTTCTGCCTTCCGCTCCGCGTTGGCGATGGCGCTCCGCAAGGTTTTTTCCACGTCGCGAGCCACGCGCTTCTTCGTGAAGCGCAAGGTCTGCAAAGCCTCTTCGGCGCGCTGGCCGCGAATCAAATCGACCACCAGACGCGCTTTCTGTGCGGAAACGCGAATGAACCGCGCCTCAGCCGTGCCCTGAATCTGAACCGGTGCCACCGTTGCTGTCGCCATTGTTCTCTGCGCTCTCTAAGATTTTGCCGCCGGGGCCGAACCACTGCCGCCCGGGGCTGCTGCGGTCGCCGGAGCTCCAGCTGCAGCAGCAGCCTTTTCAAGTGCCGCTTTCACCGCGTGCCCCTTGAACGTGCGCGTGGGCGAAAATTCGCCCAGTTTGTGCCCAACCATTTGTTCGGTGACGTACACCGGAATAAATTTCTTTCCATTGTGCACGGCGATCGTGTGTCCCACCATCTCCGGAAGAATGGTGGAACGGCGTGACCACGTCTTCACCACTTTCTTTTCGTTGCGTGCGTTCAGCGCCTCCACCTTTTCTCGCAAGTGGCTGTCGATGAACGGGCCTTTTTTCAGCGAACGGGGCATCTTTTCTCTATTCCTCCACGCGGCGCAGTTTCACCCATTGCGCGCGGCGAAGCTTCCTGAATCCGCGCACCGGCCCTGGCACTCGGTGTGAGAGCGGACAAAACGGGCAAACGAAACGCGTTCCTTGCGCGTGCGGAACCTTTTCCACGGTTACCGCCCAACTTGACCGGCACAACCGAAACATCACCTGGGGTGGCGGCGTGAGCTTCGAAACGCGCGCAGGTTTTGCTGCCGGCTTGATAACGCGGCGCGAAACTGATTTTCGCGGGCGCGCAGTCCGCCGGGAAACACGTCGAGACGTTCTAGTGGCTGTCATAAGGGTGCTCTCTATTCCCCGCCGCGCCGGGTTCATTTTTTTCTGCTGCTCCAAGTTTCTTACAGCTACTGCCAAACTTCCCATCAAACTCCCAGCACGCCTTAACGGCGAAACCGGGAGCAAAACCGCTTTATGGCTTGCGCCGCTGCACGATCATGCGGTCGCTTGGCCGCTTCTTGCGCGTCTTCGCGCCAAGAGTTGGAAAGCCCCACGGAGTTTGCGGGTGATTTCCTTTCACGCGCCCTTCACCACCGCCGTGTGGATGATCCACCGGGTTCATGGCAACGCCGCGGACCGTCGGACGACGCCCATGCCAGCGCGTGCGGCCCGCTTTTCCGTACGTGACGTTTTCATGGTCAAGATTGCCAAGCTGGCCGATCGTGGCCATGCAGTCCACACTGAATTTTCTCACTTCTCCCGACGGCAGTTTCACAAGCGCGATTTCGCCCTCTTTGCTGAGAAGCTGCGCAGCGCCGCCCGCTGCGCGAACCGCTTGGCCGCCCTTGCCAGGATAAAGCTCGAGGTTGTGCACCATCGTGCCTGGCGGAATATGGCGAAACGTGAGTGCGTTGCCGGGCAGGATGTCTGCGCCTTCCCCGTTCTGCACCGTCATGCCCACTTCAAGGCCAACCGGCTGGAGAATGTAGCGCTTTTCTCCGTCCGCATAGTGCAGCAGAGCGATACGTGACGACCGGTTCGGGTCGTATTCGATGGCTGCCACCTTCGCTGGGATGCCGACTTTGTCGCGGCGAAAATCGATCATGCGATATTTCTTGGCATGGCCGCCCCCGCGATGCCAGATGGTGACTTCGCCCTGCGCGTTGCGGCCGCCGGAGCGCTTCTTGGATTCGACGAGCGATTTTTCCGGCGTTTCCTTGGTGATATCGCTCTTATCGAGCATCGTCAAGAAACGCCGAGCCGGTGTATAGGGTTTGAACGTTTTCAGTGCCATTGTTGCCTCTTGCCCTCGAAGAGCGGTTTCGGCTCTCCGGTGAACTACAGATTCTCCGCGTACTCGATCATTTTTTCCCCAGGTGCCAGCCTTACATAGGCTTTCTTCCAGTCGCGGCGAAAACCTTCGGCGCGCCCGCGGCGGCGCAGCTTGCCGTGAAAATTCGCAGTTCGCACGTGGTCAACTTTCACTTTGAAGACTCGTTGCACGGCTTCTTTGATTTCGGTTTTGGTGGCGTCGTGCGCCACTTCGAAGACGACCGTATGCTGCGTTTCTTTCACGCCGAGACCTTTCTCAGTGATGATCGGCCGCCGAATAACCTGGTAGAGCCTGGTCGCCATCGCTTATTCCTTTTTGCCCTTGGGCTTTGCCTTCGGCTTCCCTTCTTTTTTGGCCGCGGGCTTTTTCGCCGCTTTCGGCGATGCGGACTTCGCAGGCCGTTTGGCCGCCGCCTTCTCCGCGACCGGCTTTGCGGCTTGCGACGTCGCGGGAGCAGGCTCGATCTGCACCGGAACCTCCGGCCTTGTAGCCGAAAGCGCGCGGCTGATTTTTGCGGCCGCTTCGCGCGACAGCATCAAACGCTCATGGCGCAGCAACTCGTATGCATCTAGCGCCGATGCTGGAACCAATGAGACGCCTTCCAGATTACGGCTTGCGCGCTCAAGATTCAGGTTCGATCCCGTGTCGACCAGAAGAACCGTTCGCGATTCGCCATCTATTTTATCGAGAGCCTGGCGAAATGGCTTGGTCTTGTGCGTTTCGAGCTGCCAGGCATCGACCACCGTGAGCTTTTCGTCCGCTAATTTCGCCGAAAGGGCTGAGCGCAGCGCTCCCAAAACCATTTTTTTCGGCAGTGCATACTCGTAGCTGCGCGGCACCGGGCCATGAACCGTGCCGCCATGCCGCCACAAAGGCGAACGAATCGAGCCGATACGAGCCCGGCCCGTTCCCTTCTGCCGCCAGAGTTTTTTTCCGGAACCGCTCACTTCGCTCTTCTGCTTGGTCTTGTGCGTGCCGGCGCGTTCGCCTGCCAGGCGATGTCGCACCGCCTCGTGCAGCAGATGCGAATTGACCTTCACGCCAAAAACATCGTCGGCAAGCTCGATCTGCCCGACTTTCTTTCCTTCGAGATTTTTTACGTCCACAACAGGCATCGTCGTCTCTTTCGTCTACTCGTGCTTCCGCAAACTACGAGCTACTGCACCTTTGCCTTGCGAATGAAAATGTAAGCGCCCGCAGGGCCCGGGACCGCGCCGCGAACGAGCAGCAGATTTTCATCGGTATCGATCTTCACCACGCGCAGGTTTTTCGAAGTCTTGCGCTCGTTGCCCATATGCCCGGGAAAGTGTTGGCCCGGCCAAACGCGCGACGGAAACGAGCTGGCGCCAATGCCGCCCGGCGCGCGATGGAACATCGAACCGTGCGAGGCGTCGCCGCCGGCGTAATGCCAGCGCTTCACGCCGCCTTGAAAACCTTTCCCTTTGCTGACGCCGGTGACATCGACGTACTCGCCAATTTTGAAGCCGTCGACGAGAACGCGGTCGCCGGCCTTCGTCTCATCCTTTGAATCCTCGATCCGAACTTCTTTCACATATCTCATTGGCGCGACGCCGGCTTTTTTGAAGTGTCCGGTAAGCGGCTTCGTGACCCGCTGCGGCTTGATGAATTCCACCAGGCCCAGCTGGACCGCGTCGTAGCCGTCCTTGTCTTTCGTTCGGCGCTGCACGACAACGCATGGCCCGGCTTGCAATACGGTGCAGGGCACGGCTGTGCCGTCGTCGGAGAAAACTTGCGTCATCCCCAATTTGATTCCGAGTATGCCGTTGACTCCCATCTCTATCGCTCTTTTCCGGTTCCTATTCGCTTATTCCGGCTACTTGGCCGTGTGTTCCCGCCCAAAAGCCTTGATCTCGACGTCCACGCCCGGTGGCAAATCAAGCTTCATCAGCGCGTCCACCGTGTCCGGTGTGGGTTCGAGGATGTCGATCAGCCTCTTGTGAGTACGCATCTCGAACTGTTCGCGCGATTTTTTGTCGACGTGCGGCGAACGCAAGACCGTCCAGCGATTGATCACCGTCGGCAACGGAATCGGGCCAGCCACATCCGCGCCCGTGCGTTTCGCGGTGTCGACAATCTCTTTGGTCGATTGATCGAGAATGCGGTGATCGTACGCCTTCAAACGAATCCGAATTTTTTCTCCGTTGGGCATGTTCTACTCGACGATCTCTGCGACGGCGCCGGCTCCGACGGTATGGCCGCCTTCGCGAATGGCGAAGCGCAGCCCCTTCTCCAGCGCTACCGGCGTGATCAAAGTGATTTCCGCCGACACGTTGTCCCCCGGCATCACCATCTCCACGCCCTGCGGCAGTTTCACGTCTCCCGTCACGTCCGTGGTCCGAAAATAAAACTGCGGCCGGTATCCCGTAAAGAACGGCGTGTGCCGCCCCCCTTCTTCCTTCGTCAACACGTACGCTTCCGCCTTGAACTTCGTGTGCGGCGTGATCGAGCCCGGCTTCGAGAGCACTTGCCCGCGCTCCACTTCATCCTTTTCCGTGCCCCGCAACAGCAACCCCACGTTGTCCCCCGCAATCCCTTCATCCAACAATTTGCGGAACATTTCCACGCCCGTCACCGTCTTGCGCATCGTCGGTCGGAAGCCCACAATCTCCACTTCTTCGCCCACCTTCACCTTGCCGCGCTCGATTCGCCCCGTCACCACCGTACCCCGTCCTGATATCGAGAAAATATCTTCAATGGGCATCGCGAACGGCTTGTCCACATCCCGCTGCGGCAAAGGCACATTCTTGTCCACCGCTTCCATCAACTCCAGAATCGTCTTCTCCCACTTCGCATCGCCCTCCAGCGCCTTCAGCGCCGAACCCCGTATCACCGGAACCGTATCCCCGGGGAACTGATACGTTTTCAGCAGCTCGCGCACCTCCAGTTCCACCAGCTCGAGCAGCTCCGGATCTTCCACCACGTCGCACTTGTTCAGAAACACCACGATGTACGGCACGCCCACCTGCCGCGCCAGCAAAATGTGCTCGCGCGTCTGCGGCATGGGGCCGTCCGTCGCTGCCACCACCAGGATCGCCCCATCCATCTGCGCCGCCCCCGTGATCATGTTCTTCACGTAGTCGGCGTGCCCCGGGCAGTCGATGTGCGCGTAGTGACGGTTCGCCGTCTCGTACTCCACGTGCGACACCGCAATCGTGATCCCGCGCTCGCGTTCTTCCGGTGCGTTGTCGATCGTGTCGAACGCCCGGAACTGCACTTTCGGGTTCGACTTCGCCAGCACCTTCGTGATCGCCGCCGTCAACGTGGTCTTGCCATGGTCAATGTGACCGATCGTCCCCACGTTTACGTGCGGCTTGCTCCGCTCGAATTTCTCCTTCGCCATCGTTTCTTCACCCTCGCATCAGCATTGCGGCTCGCGCCGCGTCAGAACTTGGCCCGCGTGATGGAGCGGGGGACGGGATTCGAACCCGCGACCATCTGCTTGGAAGGCAGAGACTCTACCCCTGAGTTACCCCCGCTCATTCCAATCACCATCCTCGCCATTGCTGGCGTGATCCCATCGCAAACTGGAGCCTGGGACCGGGATTGAACCGGTGACCTCGTCCTTACCAAGGACGCGCTCTACCAACTGAGCTACCCAGGCTCAAACCGGCCCTCATCCCGCGATCCATTTCGCTTCAGAATCGGCGATCACGGAATACAGTTTCACGCGAAGCTGGTGGACGGGGGAGGATTCGAACCTCCGTAGCCCGCAAGGAGCGGCAGATTTACAGTCTGCTGGTTTTAGCCACTCACCCACCCGTCCCGCGGAAGCATCCAGAACACAACTCCGTCCGTTCTTCAAAAGCGTTCGAGAACAAACAGTCAAGAACTACAAGAGTTGCCCAGAACTGCTCCGGACAGCGCTACGAGGCACTTCGCAATGCAGAAAGGGCTCGTGTCCGGAGACACCAGCCCTAGCGCTTTTGTCGCGAGGAAATCGTCCGCAACCCTGCCGAAAATGCCGATCCTCAATCTCAGCTGGCGGAGGGAGTTGAACCCCCGACCCTCTGATTACAAATCAGATGCTCTACCAACTGAGCTACGCCAGCCCCGCAAACCCACGAAATATATCACACAGGCAATCGAATTGCAAGCGCCCTCGAAATTTCAAGCAACAGTACTGCCAACCCTCGATCTATCATAGCCTCGCGATTCCTGATGGTGCGCTATTGTACAGCAGGTTTGGAGAATTTTCCATTATCGATCGCAATATTGTGGTGCATCTCTTCGATTCGAATTGTGAAGTCGGTTCTGTCGCTGGTTTGGCGGATTTGAAATGGGACGGTAATGCCGTCGACTGTTCGATAATCCATGAAATCTTCTTCAATGGAAATAACGCCATCCGGCGAATGGTGTTGAGTAAGGCCGCGTACTAGCAGGCCTGTATCCACCGCGAAATAAAGCTTGTCGGGATCTCCTCCCCCTTCCGGAGTTGCCTCGACCAAGTATGCTAGACGACCGTTCACGTCTTCAGTACCGTTCAATTTGAAACTCGAGTACAGCGAACGCATGTGCAGCGGATGGTAGAAATCCGCATCCCGCTTGGTTTCTGCCAGTTCTTCTCCGGTCTGCTCGCGGACGCCGTTTTGCGGATCATCCGACCAGCCCACCTGCCCATCGTATCCTTGGGAAAAAACGGCGCCCGCGAGTGTGATCGTCACGAGCACCTTCGACGGCGCTTTTTCATAGACGACGACGGTTCCGGAGGTATTCATGGCCGGGACGTCGACGACGCCTTTCTGTTCTCGCGAATTCAGCTTCTGCCAAGCGACTCGTCCACCGCTCGCTTCCAGATACTTATCCAGAATTTTGTCAATACTCGGTAGAGGTGCAGTCGCCGGCTGCTGGGCCGAAGGCGATGATTGCGCCGGCGGCGAAGCAGGAGTCTGCGCAAACGCCGCAAAAGGCGAGAGGCCACCAAGGGCTGCGCTACAAAGGAATCTTACGGCGATTCTAGTTTGCAAATTCATTGGTGCTTCTCGCCGGATTGCTGATTCAATTTAGGAAGCAATCGTACTCTCCGGGGTTGCACTGACGAGCTCAAAGCGCGAACCGCTTCACTCTCCTTACTCAGCCTGCAATATTACCTGCTTCTCGTCGCTCTCCTGTAGCATGTCTCAATGTCGCCACCAAAGCGCAAGGCGATGCTTTTGGCAGCAATCCTGGTAGTACTGTTGGCTTTAGCCGCGTTTTATCTGATGCGCAGACGCCAACCGCTTCGCAAAACGGAGGCGGGGACCGCACCAAGCCTTTTGATGTATTTGCCGCCGGATTCCCCTGTGATTGCCTATGTAGACGTGGCAGCCCTTCGAAAACTGTCGAATTCACCGCTTTCCGCTGTGTTGGGATTGACGACGCTGGGTCGGGGAAGAGACAAGGACTATGTGGATTTTGTGCGAGACACGGGGTTCGACTATAGCCGAGATCTGGACCAGGCAGCCATTGCTCTCTGGCCAACAAGCCTTGATCCCGCCGCGAACGCCGCCGGGAATAATCCCGCGTTGGCAATTGCGAATGGCCGATTCGACCGGGCAAGAATTGAAGCGTATGCAATCGGCGTCGGCGGAAAACCGGAACAGCAGGCCAACGGTAAGCTCTACGTGGTCCCAGGCAAACCGACGATAGCCTTCCAGTTCCTCTCACCGACGCGCATCGCGATTGCGAGCGGCAACACGTCAGCGGATCTTTTGAATTTGCCTTCCGTTGTCGGAAAGGATTCAACCATGCAGGCGCGGGTAGGCAGTGTCGCCGGGGCGCCGATTTTCGCAGTGGGCCGCACTAAAAACCTTCCATCGAGCTTTTACAGCATTCTTGGGAATTCTCCGCGTATCGAGGCACTTGTTCGCAGTATCCAGGAAATTTCTCTTGCTGGACAGACGGACAAAGATTGGATTCACGTGACGGTTGAGGGCGACTGCGATACGGGCAGAAGCGCAGCAGATATTTCGACTGTTCTTATCGGCTTCCGGTTTCTCGGGTCGCTGGCCCTAGGTGACCCCGAAGCAAGGCGGCAACTCGGCCTCACCACAAGCCAAGTGGTTTTTCTTCGGGATGTACTGAAGGAGGCCCACGTTTCGCATCAGGACGAAAGGGTGCGTGTCAGCTTCGACCTGACCCCCGAGATGCTAGGACAAGCGCACCCCGCGCACTAAATGAAGGTCGGCCAACGCGACAGCGAAGGTCAGTCGCCTGCGGCTGTTGCGGAGGTGTTGCGAAGGTAACGCCAGGGGTTCACGGGAGTGTTGTAGATTCGCACCTCATAGTGGAGGTGGGGGCCGGTTGAGCGACCGCTTTGCCCCTCATAACCGATCACGTCGCCGCGCTTGACGCTCATGCCCACTTCCGTATTGAAACCGGAGAGATGGCCATACCAGGTGGTTACGCCGAAGCCGTGATCAATCACCACTAGGCGACCATAGCCGGCTCGCTTATCAGCTTCCTCAACCACCCCGTCGGCGGTGGCCCGAATTTCGTCACCCAGGTGAGAGGCGATATCGAGCCCGGCGTGAAAGGCACCTTCGCCACTGAATGGGTCAAGCCGCTCGCCGAAGTGGCCGGTGATCTCGCCAGCCACGGGCCAAAGGGACGGCACAATACCCATACTGGTGAGCTGGCTGGCTGGCAGCAGCCTAATGCCGGCGCTCGCCTCGGATACGGCGCTAACATTCTGCTCAAGATAGCTGAATTCATCCACTGATTGCTGGAAGTCCGCTTCTGACTGCGCGGCAGCATCTGAAAGTCCGAACGGGGTTTGTCGGAATCGTGTGATCCCGTAGGCCATGGCGACTTCGCCAGCCAAGGATTGAAGGGAATCCAGCCGCTCGTTGGTATCCTTCACCTCGGTTTGAAGTTGCCGGTATTGCTGCTTGAGGCTGTCCTGCTCGTGCCGAAGAGCATTGTAGCTGCTGGCTTTCCAGAGCATCCGCGAATAAGAGCCCACGGCCGCTGTAACCGTAATTCCTCCCACAACGGCCAAAGCCGCGAGCATGTGAAGAAGATAGCCTGGCACTCGCACTCGGCGCATGCCACCAGAGTGATTCGAAGCAATAAAGAACGTATAATGCTTGCTCTTCATCGTCTGATTTTCTGCCGTTAGCTTGTCGGCTGTGCGAACACCGCGTGCCCCTCGCAGCGGTTAGCCGAACCCCTCAAGAACGACCCGACCTGAACCGAGAGCCTTGGTTCGAAGCGGTGCGAATTGTAATGACCGAGCCTCACAACGTCAACCCCTAATCTTCCATCGTGCATAGCCGTTTGGCTTGCGCTGTCGGCGCGCAGAACCACCAAACTCCGGTCTACGATCAGCTTAACCCATTGCTCGGAACCTCGGCAACTGTACGACAGGCCAGTTTCCGGGACGTTTGTCTCATTTTGAGACTATGAACTACCGCGTGACTTGGTTGGGAGCTAGAGTTCACAGCCATGAAGTAAACTTGGCAAGTATAATTATAATTATGTGAGCCGTGGAGGAGCAAGCAATTGGGACCGGAAGATGCCGTCATCGATAAAGTGGTCCGGGCCCTACCTTCAGCCGTCGGTCGAGGGGGAGAGCAGTTCCGCCTCGGGATTGGTGACGACGCCGCTATCCTGAAGCAGGCACGCGGTTTGGACTGGGTGGTGAGCTGCGATGCCTTCCTCGAAGGGGTCCACTTCCTCAGTCGAACCCATCCCGCGAGCTCAGTTGGTTATAAGTCCCTTGCCAGAGCGACCAGCGATCTTGCAGCGATGGGCGCTGAACCCCGGTTTTTCCTTCTGACGTTAGCTTTGCCAGCAAAGCAAACGGTGCGCTGGTTGGACGATTTTCTGTGGGGGATGGCTCGTGCCGCGCACGAACTCGGAATTCGCCTCCTGGGAGGGGATACTACCTCTAACGACAAAGTGAGCTTGAACGTCACTGTGATCGGACAAATAGCCGGCGGCCGGATGCTCACCCGCAGTGGTGCGCGACCTGGCGATCTAATTTATGTGAGCGGCAGGCTGGGGGCCGCCAAATTGGGCCTCGACTTGGTCTTGATTGGGCTGGGACGGAGCCGCGCTTATCACCCGTTCACTCAACAGCATTTATATCCGCGGATTCAGGTCAACCTCGGTCGCTGGCTCTCCCTGAATAGGATTGCCTCCTCGGCTATCGATATCTCGGACGGTTTTTCCACAGACCTTAATCGCCTGATCCGGGCCGCCGGCGTGGGCGCGATTATCCAAAGTGAACGGATACCGAAGACGGCGGTTCCTTCCAAGGTCGCGACCCGGCTCGAACGAAGTCTTGATCCTCTTGAAATGGCTCTCCATGGCGGAGACGACTACGAGCTTTTATTCACAGTTCCGTCTGGGCGGGCGAAAAGGCTTTCGTCGGCACCGGGGCGGCAGAAACTGACGTGCATTGGAGAGGTCACGCAGAGTCGCCGAATCCTGCTTGTAGGCAAGTCGGGCAAGACGCGCCCGCTTAAACCTCGCGGATGGGACTCCTTTCGGGATTGAATCCAGGGCCTCGGGCTCGGGGCTGGCTATTGTGGGTGCGGTAGTTCAACGGCTGTCGTTCTTGACGTCGGAGCCACGGGCGGTTTCGGCGATGTGCTCGGAACGTTCGGCGCCGTTTTCGCGGCCGGACTCGGAGGCGCACCTTTTTGGGTTAGCCCTTGCTCGGCGGCATCGGCGGGCGGAGCAGTATCAGGCGTATCCACTAGAATCTGTTTTCCGGCAGCCTCCTTTTCGAGCGGGACAACGTTTTGGAAATCCTCGACGGGAATGCCGCGATTTGCCTCCTGCATGAACTGCAGCCAGACGGGGAGAGCCGCTCGCGCGCCGGTTTCCTTGTTGCCCAAGGACACGCGCTTATCGTCGTCTCCCACCCAGACTCCAGCAGTAATTTGAGGTGTGAATCCGATGTACCAAGCATCGGTAAAGTCGTTGGTGGTTCCCGTCTTCCCCGCTGAGGGCCGGCCGAGCTCTTTCGCCCGGACGCCGGTTCCAAATTGCACCACTTCTTCGAGCATTGCGGTCATCGTCCGCGCCACGCCTGGAGGAAGCACGTCCGTTACCTGGGGACGATACTCCTCAAGCAAAGCCCCGTCGTAAGAGGTCACACGCTTGATGTAGTGGGGCTCAATGTGGATCCCGTCATCGGGAAACACTGTGAATGCAGATGTGTGCTCGATTAGGGTCAAATCGGCAGCACCCAGAGCGAGGGGTAAATAAGGGGGCAGAGGGCTGGTGATTCCACATTTCCGAGCGAGTGCGATCACGTTCTGAATTCCTACGTGATCGAGTACTCGTACGGCGGGAATGTTTCGCGAGTCGGCCAAAGCGCGACGGAGCGTGATGCGGCCTTCGAATTTCTCATCGTAGTTATGAGGGCTATAGGTCTGCCCGCTGCTGCGGAAGGAAATTGGCTCGTCAACGACCGTATCAAAGGGGGATGCGCCCTGGGCCAGGGCTGTCGCGTAGACGTAGACTTTGAACGAGCTCCCCGTCTGACGCATTGCCTGAGTGGCACGATTGAATTTCGATTCGTCAAAATCATATCCGCCCACCATGGCCTTAATCTCGCCGGTGGAATTGTCGATCGCAAGTAACGCCGCCTGCGCCGCGGGTCGCTGTTCCAACTCGACGCGGGCGGTGATGCCGGAAAGTTCTTTCATCGATACCACCACTAAATCGCCCGTCGTGAGAAATTGCGAAGGAGATTTGTGGCCCGTCCATGCGAAATCGGCGGGAGTGAGCATGGCGCGGTACGGACCGATCTTAATCGTCGCAAACGTAGGCTGCACGAGGGTGACGAGGCCCGTGACGTAGTCTCCCGGTTCGATCGGGTCGTGCCAATCATCGCTTTGGTATTTGTCAATGGTGCCCGTGTTATCGCGAAGGATATTCGGAAGATCGCCGCGCCATCCGTGGCGCCGGTCGTACGCGTGCAATCCATCGCGGACGGCGCGATCTGCCGCCTTCTGCATGTTCACGTTGAGGGTGGTATAGACTCGCAGGCCCTGCTCGTGAACTGCCGCCGTTCCATACGTATGCTCAAGGTATTGGCGAATTTCCTCGACGAAATAGGGCGCCAATTCGTTGTGGGCAGCGGAAATTCGCAAGCCCAGCGGCAGGCGCTCGGCGGCTTCCGCCTGCGCTTGCGTAATCCGGTGGTCGTGGGCCATCAAGGAGAGTACGAGGTTGCGTCTCGCAAGCGCTTTCTCAGGATGCGTTATAGGCGAATAAATGGGCCCACGAATGATCGCCGCCAGGGTGGCGGCCTCGGCAAGAGTCAGCTTCGAAGAAGGAGTGCCGAAATAATATTGTGAGGCGGCCTCGAACCCATAATTTCCGGCCCCGAGGTAAATCTGATTGCTGTACATGGTGAATATCTGTTCTTTGGTGTAATGCCGCTCGATTTGAATGGCCAGCGCCGTTTCCTGAATCTTGCGGTGGAAGCTGCGGTCGGATCGGTTGAGAAAAAGGCCGCCCGCAAGCTGCATCGTGAGCGTACTCGCGCCTTCCTTGATCTGATGGTGACGAATATCGTGCCAGGCAGCTTCGAGGACCCGCGGGATGTCCACGCCCCAATGCTCTTCAAAGTGCTGATCCTCCGTGGTGAGAACGGCGTCTTTCAAGATCTTGGGAATCTGGCTGTATGTCAGGAGAATTCGCCGCTGTAGCGCGAAGGTGCCGATCGATTGCCCGTCATCGGAATAGAGCTCTGTGACCACATTCGGGCGATAATCTTCAAGCGCCCGAATCTCCGGGAGATCGCTCGTATAGACGAAGAGCAAGCCGATGGCTGATCCGAGTCCGATAGAACAAAGAACGAGGAAGGAGAACGCCAAGCGGCCGAACAGCGTTCCACCGCCAATCCGTATTACGGCGCGGTTGTTTTCCACAGAGACAACATTCTATCGCATCCGCTGCTTGTGCATTGGCGTTCCGAGCCTCTGGTGTTTACCCCAGCACTTTTGCTTTGATCGCCGGTTTGAACCGAATGTCACGGAGAAGGGCTTGCGCTGCCAGTGGATTTCGCTAGAATCGCGGACGCAATGACGAATGAAAATCTTCAAATCGTGGCATCTACGGGGGCTCAGTCCGGCGCACGGCTTTTGCAGCTCAAAGGGCCTCTCAACATTCATACGGTGTTTCAATTTCAAGACGCGATCCGGGCAGACAGCTCCCCCGTCCTGATCGTGGATTTTGCAGGGGTCCCCTATGTGGATTCCGCAGGCCTGGGCGCAATGGTCGGCGCCTTTGTTTCGGCGCAGCGGGGACAGCAGAGAATCGCGTTTGCTGGGATGAACAAGCAGGTCTCGGCGCTGGTGGACATGACGCACGTCAACCAATTGTTGCGACCGTACCCGACCGCGGAGGACGCCGATCGCGCCATCAGCGCTTCCGCCGCCTAGACGGTCCTTATGCCCCAATTAAAAAGGGTGGGATTTGCCGTGGTCGGCCTCGGCCACATTTCCGAGCGCGCCGTCTTGCCCGCGTTTCGGCATGCGAAGAAATCGCGGTTAATTTCACTGGTCAGCGGCGATCCGGAGAAGGCTAAAAAACTCGCCTCTAAATTCAAGGCCTCCCACTATTTCACCTATGATCGTCTCGAAGAATGCCTGCAAGATCCCGAAGTCGAAGCGGTGTACATCGCCACGAACAACGGCTCGCATCTTGATTTCACACTGCGCGCCGCCAAAGGCCGAAAACACGTTTTGTGCGAAAAACCGCTCGCGAATACGACAGGCGAATGCCGACGGATGGTCGAGGCTTGTCGTGCGAACGATGTCTACCTGATGACAGCATATCGAAAGTACTTTGAGCCCGCAGCCCTCGATTTGAAGAAATTGCTGTCAAGCGGAAAACTCGGCCGGCTCAAACTCATTCACTCCGCGTTCACATTCAATCTTCCGGCAAAGCAGGTTTGGCACTTGAGCCGAGAATTCGCAGGCGGCGGATCACTTCTGGACGTGGGAATCTATTGCATCAACACGGTACGATGGCTGACAGGCCTTGAGCCTTTCGAAGCCAGCGGGTATTGGTGGACGTCCGATCCTGAGCGCTTCCGGCAGGTGGAAGAGAGCATCTCGTTTCAACTGAAATTCCCAGGTGAACTTTATATGCAGGGTTCGAGCAGTTTCGCGGCCGAGAAAGCTTCTTTTTTGCAAATTCACGCCGAAAAAGGTTGGGTCGCACTGAACCCTGCGTATGCCTACAACGAGGAGAGGCGACTCTTCGGACAGATTGGAGCGAACTGGTTTGGCAAGGTTTACAAACCTATTGAGGAATTCCACCTCGAACTGGATCACTTTGCCGGATGCATTCGGGCAGGACGTGAACCCGAACCGAATGGCGTCGCCGGCCTGCGCGACGTGGCCGTCATGGAAACCATTTACAAAGCGGCGCAATCTGGCCGCTCGGTTCCAATCCGGCTCCCAATGTAAATTCTGATGAGCGCGGCGGAAACAAAGCTCTTTTCGCCCGCGGCGGCGGAAACTGCGCTGGACAGACTTTCAGGAAATATCTAATCTAATTCGTACCAATTTTCGGAGAAGCTCCTTCCCATGAAGTGCAAGAACATTCTCGAGGCGATGTTCAACACGCCTCTGATTCGCCTGAATCGCGTGACAAAAGATTTGCCCGCTGACGTCTACGTAAAGGCCGACTACATGAATCCGGGCGGTTCCGTAAAGGACCGTATCGGCGTCTGGATGATTGATGATGCGGAGAAGCGGGGCCTGCTAAAACCGGGCGGCACGATTATCGAAGGCACCTCTGGCAATACCGGAATGGGCCTCGCACTGGTGGCGGCGGTGCGGGGATACAAAGTTGTTTTCACCATTACCGATAAACAATCGCGGGAAAAAATCGACTTGTTGAAGGCTTTCGGTGCGGAAGTGATTGTTTGTCCGACCGCCGTCGAACCGGAAGATCCACGCAGCTACTATTCGGTCGCCAAAAAACTCGCACGCGAAATTCCGAATGCCTTCTATCCAAATCAGTACGAAAATCAGATGAATCCCGAGGCGCACTATCGCACCACCGGACCCGAGATCTGGAAAGACAGCGAAGGGCAGATCACGCACTTTGTTTGTGGCATGGGGACGGGTGGCACGATCAGCGGAGTGGGGAAGTACCTCAAAGAACAGAATCCTGATATCAAGGTCATCGGCGTCGATCCGTATGGTTCGCTGTATTACGAATACGTCAAAACAGGAAAGATTGGAAAAGCGTTGACATACGTTGTGGAAGGAATCGGCGAAGATATTTTCCCCAGCACCATGCATTTCAACGTGCTCGATGACATCCTCCAGGTTCATGACGAGGAGTGCTTCGTCTGGGCGCGGAAGCTGGCGAAGCTTGAGGGAGTTTTCACCGGCGGTTCGGGTGGCGGCTGTGTGTCGGGAGCGCTGAAAATAGCCAAGAATTGCAAGAAAGGCGATTTTATCGTCGCTTTCTTGCCGGATTCGGGGAGCCGGTACCTGAGCAAAATATTCAACGACGGCTGGATGCGCGAGTATGGGTATACAGAAGCGGAAGTTACGCTCACGGCTGCGGATGTGGTTCGCGTCAAGCGGCAGAACGGAAAGTCGCGAGAGCTAATCGTCGCCCGCCCCTATCAAACCGTATTCCATGCGTTGCACACCATGCAACAGCAAGACATTTCGCAGTTGCCCGTCTTCGAAGAGGAAAATCTAATCGGGACGGTCTTCGAGGACCAGATACTTACGCTCGCGCTGCAGGGAAAGGACCTACGCAAGCTCGTCATCCGCGAAGTAATGGGTCCGCCGCTTCCGCAAGTTCCTGCCAACGCACCCGTTGAACGCATCACCTACATCCTCAGCCACGATAGCCCCGCCGTTTTCGTCGAGATGCATGAAGGCAAGCTCGAGGTCCTGACGAAATTCGATCTGATGGATACCGTCGCTGGGCTCGTCGGCCCAAAGCGTTAATCGCAAGTTCGTTCGGATGCGTCCCTTGCTGTTCGCGCTTTCGCGCAGGCGAGAAGAGCCCTGCCTATCGGGGTTGCTGCTCCTTTGTTGGTGGTTGCTGTTCCGGCAGGTTGGCTTCCTTGGGATCGCCTATTTTTTGCGTTGCGCCTACCCAAAACAATTTGAAGTTGGAGAAATGGTGATAATGATGGAAGAAATGCCCCTGATATTGGATGTAAGTATCGACGTTTTCAGGAAGCCACAAATCGACATTGTGTTTTTGAAATGAAACCAGCTTGTAATCGATGGCAAAGTGCTCTCGTTTCAAATTCGCCGGCTGTACGTCCTTCACCAAGTCCGTTTCCAGATGAACGACTTGGTCTCCTTCTTCGGCAATCCACGCACGTCCCTTCAGGGCGAGGGAGTATTCGTGCGATGGCGTCGTGAACATCGCCAGCACGCTGGGCCGGTCTGGCCGTTGCTGGAAATGCACCACCCAAGCCGGCCGGTCATTCCATTTTCCAAGTCCTTCACAGGTCCACTCCAGGTTCTCTTGAATGGAGGGATGGAACGCGAGGGCCAATCCGGGGACGCCCATGTCTGAAATACGCCCAGAAAGCTTGGCAGGCTGCGAGCCCTGCTCGCGCACTTCATTCACCTGAAAGACCTTTGGCGTGATGCGCTCGACGAAGACGAAATAGTTGTAGGCTTGCACATTGGGTTTATCGAGGGTTCCATCCTGCTTCAACTCAATTGCCTGAAACTCCTCGGTGGCGGAAAACTCTTCGAGCGTGGAAACAAATTGCTCCGCATTCGCTCCCGCAGATTTCAATACCGCATCCAGAGGGCAAGTGGCGCCGGAAATCACAAAAGGCTTTGCCGCATCGATGTCCGGCGGCGCCCAATCGGCTCGCGGTGGTACCTCAATGGTGGGAAGTGGAAGAGCAACAGCAAAGTCTGCTGGAGAGAGGGGTCGGGAACTCGGATCTTTCGTGGGAGATGAAGAAGCAGGTTCAGGAGGTCGGCGCAAAATCTCGATCCATCGAACGGCATCTTTTGCGTTGGGATCTGCCGGATTCTTCGTCGCGAAATCTTGAAGTGTTGCGATTGCCGCGTCTCGCTCTCCGAGATTCGCCTCCGCTTCTCCGAGCACAACTTCCGCAAGCGAGGCTTTTTCCTTGCCGATCTTAAGGGCCTGCTGTGCGTGTTCCTTGGAATCCTTAAACTTTTTTTGGCGAAAGTAGGAACATGCAAGAAACCATTCGGACTTCCACAGAGATGGATCCAACTGAACAGCCTTATTAAGGGCTTCGATCGCTCCTTCGTCATCCGACAAGTCGTAGAGCAGCCCGCCCAGAGCGGCAAGAGCGACAGGCTGCGTGGGATCAAGCGAAACAGATTTCTCAAGATAGGGTTTCGCCGATTGCAAATCCTTCGAGAGGAGATATGCCATGCCCGTTACGTAGTGCACGTACGGATTCCCTGGGGCGAGTTGCAGAGCCTTCTCGCAATGCTTCCGTGCCGAGGAAATATTGCCCTGCTGCAGATCCTGCAACGCATGCTGAATTTCCTTTTGAGCCTTGGGGGCCAGCACAAAATTTCCGCCCGGTGGGCGGAATATCAGACTTTCGTCGATGGGTCTCATGAAAACGATGACGTTCGTGACCGCGTTCTCGACTTGTGGAATGTCGAAGGTTTGACGTGCTGGTTGGTAACCGTTCGCCGTCACGGTCACGTAGTAATCATTCCCAATAGGCAGGCCGGTGACCATCCATCCATCGCCCGTCATTTGAGGCTGGTTGGGGAGCGTTGTGTTGGAAACCTCGGCAGAAATCCGGATGCTCGGCAGCGCTTGCTCCGGGAGCTTGTGGCCGTCCTGCGTTCGCAGGAAAATGACCACGCTTCCATATTCATTGACTTTGAAGCCGGGCACAGACGCCGGGCCGCCCAGAGGCGTCGGCGGCGGATTCTGAGCACAGGTTAGGTGGACCGCGAAGAAGAAGACCCCTATTATCGTCAGCAAGAGCGGGGAGAAAGGCAAAAACCGACGTTCTCTTGCCATCGTTTCATCCAGCACAACTAGGTTTTGCAGAGGGAGAATCGGTGGGACAACCCCACTCTTGCTCCTATGACGCAAAAAGCTAACTGACATTCATAACCGTGTCAATGCAATGTTCGCCGAGACAATTGACCGAACTCCTGAATCGGATTATCACTCTCTGGTCTGCCAACTCAGGAAGATTTGCAGCCACTCTTTTCTTTTTCAAGGAGGGCTTGCTTGCGATCAAGGCCCCAGCGATAACCGGCAAGGTTCCCGTCTCCTCGGACAACGCGATGGCAAGGAACCACCACCGAAACGGGATTCGTCGCGCAAGCACGAGCGACGGCGCGAATCGCCCTAGGGCGGCCAATTGCTTGAGCCACTTCGCTATAGGTCTTCGTCTTCCCGTAGGGAATGCGACGAAGTTCTTCCCAGACACGCCGCTGGAAGGCCGTCGCCTGCACATCCGTGGGCAAATCCAGGTGTGGTTCGCGTCCACGCAGATGATCGAGAATCTTTGCCACGGATGCCTTGAGACCGTTGCGATCGTGTTCGATTTTCGCCCGAGGGTATTCCTTTCGCAAAGCTGCTTCAAGACGGTGGTCCGCTTCACCTAGATACAAAGCACTGATACCGCGATTCGTGCCAGCCACCAGCAGACGGCCGAGCGGAGAATCCACAATCGTGTAGTTGATGTTCATGCCCTCACCGCCGCGCCTATAGGTTGCGGGCGTCATTCCTAGCTGCGCTGGGGCGCGTTCGTAAAGCCGGCTACTTGAGCCGAATCCTGCGTCATAGAGTGCTGTTGTCACGTTGTCTCCCTTCTTTAATCGCGATTTCAAATGGTGCATACGTTGTGCGTCGGCGTATTGCCGTGGCGTAATTCCCATCGCGCTGCGAAATGCTCGCTCGAGTTGATGAGAACTCATGCCAGCGGACGCACCAAGCGCCTTGAGCGTAATGCGCGATTCACCGTCCCACTCAGCGGAACCGCTGATCTTCGATTCGATCTCACGGCAAACCCGAGAAACGGCTTCGATTTTGGGGTCGCGGATGCCAATCGAGCGTGGAAGGCATCGCCGGCAGGCGCGAAAGCCGTGCTGTTCCGCGGCTTCCGGGAAAGCGAAGAAAAGCACTTGTTCTCGTCGAGGTTTGCGCGACGAGCACGACGGGCGGCAGTAGATTCGGGTGGACCGGACCGCGTAGACGAAGGCTCCGTCGGCTGCTCGGTCCCTGCGTTGCACCGAGTTCCAGAGGGCTTCGTTGCGATTCGCTCCGAAGTCTCGGATTTCACTTTGATCGACTACTGCGCCATTCAGCTGATCCATTACTTCCTCGCTGCCCGCGAAATTACCGAATCTTCTCCGGCGCTGCTATCCGCTTTTCGCGGTCAAAATGCCCCGGACCCTACCCTTTTTGTCCATACCGAAAGCCCAGTAGGGAAGTTTACACATACAGCACTTTTTCTTCGCCCCCAGTTGACGCTATAAGATACCGGCGGCATATTTGCGGCCTAACTAGGGGATCTCGCTAAGAGACGGTCTGGGGGAGATTTATGGGGGCTGCTCCGGAACGGAAGGACCAGCGGCCTGCGCTTGGGCCGCTGCGTGAAATCGAAAGTGCGGAGAACATTGTTGCGTTCTCTGGGAAGCCGGGACCGCGGCGGTTTGCGCGGGTGCCGACGCATGCGGTCGGCGTCGCCCGCGAACGGCGGCGGTATCCTCGGGCAAAATTATCTCTGCCGTTGCGGCTGATTCGAGTCGGCGAAGTCCGTGAGCCCTTTGCCGTGACTCTGGTAACCCGCAACATAAGCTCGAGTGGCATCTATTTCCTCGCCCCACGCGATCTCGAGGCGGGCGTGTCAATCGAGCTCGAGGTCGGCTTAGTCGACCGGCCGCTTGGATTTGGGCGGGTACAAATGTACACCGCCGCCCACATCGTTCGTTGCGACGATTGCGACACACCTGGCTGGAGCGGCTATGCCGCGACGTTTGATGACTTTGCTCTGCAGCGTGATGATGTGATTCCTCTCCGGTATCACAGCCACTAAACGCAATTTAGGGCGACGAAGACCACCCGCGCGAGAGCAGTCGGCGACCAGCTCCTACCGGACCATCGGCAACCGATTTCTCTTCCGAACCTAACCGCAATCATGACTAGGATTTTCGTGCCGTGACGATCGCCCGCTTTCATGTTCGTGCCGTGCTCTTCGATTGGGACGGCACGCTCCTGGATTCCTTTGGTGCCGATTCTGCTGCTTATCTCGCGATGTTCCGGGCCTTGGGTCTTGCGTGGGACGCGAGCGACTTCAAGCGATATTATTCGCCAAACTGGCTCAGGATCTATCGGGCGGCGGGTTTGTCGCGCGCGAAGTGGGAGCAGGCGGACCGTCTTTGGAAGCGTGCGTATAAACTGCAAAGTCCGGAATTGCTTCCCGGCGCCCGAGCTGTGCTTCAAAAGCTGAACCGCGATTTTCTGATTGGGATTGTTTCCAGCGGGAGCCGCTGGCGCGTACGCAGCCAGATTCGGAAATTCGAGTTGATGCAGTACATGTCGGCTTGCATTTGCAGTGAGGACACGGCCCGGCGAAAGCCTGATTCCGCCCCGTTGAGGGCGGCTCTCACCAAACTCCAAGTCGATCCTCAACAAGCGGTCTTTGTAGGGGACGCTCCGGAAGATATCGAGATGGCAAAGCGGGCAGCCGTGATTCCGATTGGAGTATTGGGGCCATTTCCCACCAGGGCGCGATTGAGGGCTGCGAAACCTGAGCTAGTACTAAATTCCGTGGGGCAGTTGCCCAAATATCTGCGACCGATCCAATGATCCCGACGTTCTCCGAAGCGGGATCGAACCGGCCAATTCCGGCAGCGGCGCGGAGGGTTGCGGATTCGACGACGCCTCGCCCTGACTACCTACCCGGCTGCGCGGCTGGGACCCCTTGCTCGGTGTTCTGTTTGAAGTCGGTGGAACGGATGATCAAGTGCAAACGAAATTGGTCGCCGTTTGAACCGTTTATGTAATCGTCAGAACTCGTGTATGTGGGGAACCAATATTTTTCCTGAAAGTTTTCGCGGTAGGTTTCGAACATCGTGAACGGAAGCTTCGTTCCTTCGTCGGACTCGACTTCGGTGACGAACTTTCCATAGGTCTTCACGATGGCCAGATCGCGGTCGTCTACCCAAATCGCCCCTTCAAAGAAGCGGCGGGTGCGGCTCAGCTGCTTCGGCTTGACCTGAAAGACGTAAGTATTGAGCTCGTCGAGCTTGTCCTGCCCGGCATAAAGAAAATTGTAGTTTCCCACTTCGGCGCTGGTTAGCACAAACAGAGGAAGACTGGCAATCGTGCGTACATCTTCGAGTGTCAGCGTCGTTGTTTTCAGGTCTGATTCGAGTGGCTGAACAACCCGCCAATACCGGTTGCCGTCGGCTCGTGTGTAAACCTCGCCGCTCGCAACAAACTTCCCCGGAGGACCACTCAGTTCCTGCACGCTGATCGTCTGGGTGAAGGTATAGCTGCTATATGCCTTCGCGGCAATGTCTTCTTTTGCAGAGAAGCGCTGGACGATTTCTTGTTGGGGAATAGGCGGCGGTCCTGGGTGCGGGACGGATGGAATGCGGTGAACTTCGAATTTGGGTGGCGCTGTCATGGGGCCCTGTTGTTCCTGGGCGCGCACGAGCGGGCACAAAGAGGAAAGGATTAGGAGAATCGACGTGCAACAGGTTCCCATTTGCGCTGCGATTGCCACCGGGCGTCCAATTTACCTTTCGCTCGATTAGATGCGCCGATTTCGCCCGGAGTCAAGCCCCGCCAGAGATTTCGATCCTACCCGATTACGGCAAATCCAGTGTTTGAATACGCATCGAATAATGGGAAGCGTCAGCCCCCGGAACAAGCGGCGCAAACTCCAGGCGAAAGAGTGCGGAAAATATTTTCGGCTCGACGGTCATTTGCGCGCACCCATTATCCATGCAATCCCAACTGAGTTCGATTCCGGCTCGACCCGGGCTGTGAATCACGATTTTCGCGATGCCGTCTGGCACAGTGAAGGGTTCGCCGTCCGGTTCAAAATTAACGCAATCCTCGCCTCCATCCTCGCTGCCAGTGTTGTTGGCGACCGCTTGACGCGCGTTTTTCTGCCAGCAAATGCGCGCAGCGTTCGCTCCTTTTCTGGAGTCAGGATCGAGGGGAAACGAATTCACGACGGCGAAAGACTGCGCTTGTGCTGTCGGCACATTGGTTGAATCGACTCCTGCAGCAGCCGCGACGCGCAATGCCACTTTGTACTCGGCGCGAAGAGCGTCGGGGCCATCAAATTGCACTGTCTTTTCGATGGTAGCGCCTCCAGGGAAGATGTCAGCGGCCTCATATGCAAGATGCAGCTGAGGATTCTTCTCATCGCCCGCCCACGAGGCAGCATAGGAACGATTGAAGAGCCCATATTTGCCGCGCGCCCGCGCTGGACTTGTTCCCTGTACATTGGGGATGAATGAAAAATTGTCGCGAAGCAGCCCAACGCTACTTGCCAAGCTAGCGCCCGATGATTTATCCAGCAGCGCCACCGCTCGACCCCCGGATTCCGGCGAAACAATCAATCGCAGCCGATCGTTCTCAAGCACCCATTCGTCGGCACCGTCGCGGTCGAAGTCAAATCGGTACCGATCCGTCGTTCCGAAGCGGTGCAGCAGCGCTGTGATGGGCAGAACGCGGCGGTCATGGCTGGCTCGAACCTCAATGGCCGCTCGAAAAAGATGGTCGCCTTTCGGGTCAGACGTCGGCTGCACCTCAGAAGGCCGGAACTCGATGAGCTCGCTCGCCGTGCCGTTTGGAGGAACGACAAGATTCTTGGAGCCGTGGAGTGGTTTATCGAATGAAAAATCCAGATACCCGCTCGCCGACGAATTACGATTTTCCGCAATGAGCAGCAAATTGATTTTACCGTCGTCACCAGGAACGATGAGCGCGGGGTAAGTGCGAAGAAAGGCGTTCCCGCCTGTGGGGAAACGCACGGCGTTCTGTACGTAGTATTCGAGATCCTCCGGCGGAGCTTTGCCGGACTGATTGTGTTTGTTTGGTTCCGGGACGTGGGGCGTATGGCGAACGCCGAGTTTAAGAGTACGGCGAAAATCGGGAGCCGCGCCCCGCGGGATCGTAAGTTGCAGCTGTTTGGTTTCCGGTGTCCATACGGAATCGGTTCTTGTGTCCATTTCATCGAGCGCCACCCGATTGGGCTTGTCTTCGAGCCGCACGCGGATGTCGGCCCGAGCGGGAATGTAGAAGGTAAGCTCGAGCGTCTTGCCATTGCGTTCCGCGTTTAGGAATTCCGCGCCCGCTATCGGAATCGAATCGCCGCAAGGTCCGTTGCGTCTGTCGGTGAAGCAAAGGGGGAGTTCGAGAGGCAGCAGCAGAGACTCGCGCGGCGGAACGATCAGGTTAATTAAGGAATACGAACCATCCGGACTCTTAGCCGATGCCAGGGGTGAAAGTACGCTGATTTCAAGATCGGCCGTGTCGTGTTCACCCACGTTTGTCGCGCTGAGAAAGCCCTGGCCGCCGGTGCGCTTGCCTAGTAGTTCCGTCCCTTCGTTTGAGATCAACTCGGAAAGGATAAGCCCATCCGAGCCTTGCGACTTGCCGGAGAATTTGACCGCGGGGTTTATTTTTGCCGCACCCACGAATTCGTCCAAAACCCGCAGGGCCCATGTGGACTCCTGCCGCGCCCGGTTCTCGCCCAGGCTTCGGTCCAGCGACAGCCAGGAGTAGAAATCCTTCGATGATTCGATTACCTCCCCTTCTGCAAACTTCCACCGAGCGCGAATCGCCGTTTCGGATCTCGCGGTCGATGAACCCGGGGAACTCCGCCAAAGCTCCTCAATGATTTTTCCTCGTGGACGTTCGGGAAAGACCACGATCGTGCCGCCGCGGCGAACGTACTCCACCAATATCGATTGCGCCCGCTCCGACAATTGAAATTGGGCCTTCTCTGGGTCGAATACCGGCAAGAAAAGGAGCGGATCACGCAGCAATTCCTCTACGGGCTGATATTCCGGATCGAGCAGTTCACTAGAAAATAGGCCGAGCGTCCCGAGCCTCTCGATGCGCTTGACGGCGTCAGAGACGGTGTGAATGTCTTGCGCTGTGACTGAATCCTCGGGGAACGCACCGAGCGGATAAATGATTCCGAAATCAGCGCGCTTGTGCGACGCCGCCAGAACGGAGCCCCAGACCTGAAGTAATTGCGAATTGCGTCGGACGGCTTCTAGCCGGGGTTGAGGATCGCCTCCCGGTCCCAATGCAGCGTCCCATCGATACGAAGGATTTGCCCAGGGCACTGAGTAACCGGCCGGCGTGACCGTATCCTGCAACGGGAAATAATTGAATCCGTGAATGCCATTCGCAATCAACAAGCGCGAACTGAGCAGCGTATTGTCCGGAAGATTCGGCTTGGGACGGTCATCGTCGGCGGGGGCGTACCAGCCGGCCTGATATTCGATCATGGCGGGTGGGAAGTGAGGCTGCATTTTCAGTTCCTCAGAGAGGAATTCGATGTCAGCGGCATCCTCGGTACTCAGCAATTGCGGTGTCTGGGGTGACACGTCTGGCGCGGAACCTTCCCGAGGGTGCATGTACCACTGCCCCATGACGCCAACCTCGGGACTTTGCGCAGCTCCGGATGCAGAGACGCGCATATCCATCGGATTAATGAACACAGGAACGCTAAGGCCGCCGGCTACAAGCATTTCTCGCAATTCCTGAACGTATCGCCAAAAGTCCGGGCCGACATGATTCGTCCGGCCGATGGCAAAATCGTCGCCAAGTTGAACGAACAGGAGCGGCCCGCTGACTTCCCGCGGGGGATCGTCGCGGTTCTCTGGTTTTAAACGCACGATCGTTTGCGAGCTGTATGGCGCAAGTTCTTTTGCGACGGCCGCGAACCACGATTTCGTCGCTTCCATATGGTTGTAATTGTCCAGCCAGCCGCGCGCGGCCGCTTCGGCGTCACGAGCGTTTAGATTATCCAGAGGGGGATAACGGCCCTCGACCCAATCAAGCGGATTCATTTTGTATTCGGGCCGTTCAAGCAGCCAGCCGGGATAGCCGCCGTGCCGCCATTCGTTCAGAATCTCGGGTCCAGGTCGCGCGATTATTCGAAAACCTTTTTGCGTGGCAAGACTCAGTAAACTCCTCAAGTCGCGTCTCGGATTCGAGTGGCCGTCGAAATCCAGTTCGCCCTCTTTCGGTTCGTGCCAATTCCACGGGATATAGAGGTCGAGCGTATTGATTCCCAGTGACCGATAGCGGTCCAACATCGGTTCCCACAAATCCCGAGGGGTACGGTCATAAAAGAATGCGGCGGAATGAATGAAAAATGGCGTGCCGTCGACGCGAAGCTCCGGATAGCCCCCGTGCTGGACGATTTCGAGGCCGCGAGTTGTTTGCAACCCAGTTGAGTGGCCGTCTTCCGCCCTCTTGCCCTGCGGTTTCGATGAGTCTTGAGGGTTCGTACCCTTGCTCGCGACAAGCGCAGTAACGCCAGGAAGCGATATCGCAGTTGCCAACACCAAGCCGGCCAGCCAGGCGATTTTCGCGCGGCCCAAACTCCCCCCGATTCTTCGCCTCGCCCGTGACATGCGCCGGCAATTCTGCCACGACTGCGTGCTTCGAGCCATGCGGCTTGCTCTTGGGCTCCAAAAGGATGCAAGCGGATCCGCAGGGATCAGCACGGACTTTTAGCGCATGCCATCGCGGGCCGCTCTGCTAGAATCACGGCCTGCAATCAACCTCTGAGTGGATCGTGGCGGAAGAGAAGGTCGCAAAACGCTATTACGTAAGCGGAATTGTGCAAGGCGTGGGCTATCGATATTTTGTCACACGCGCGGCGCGGCAACTTGGCGTAACCGGCTTTGCCAGGAATTTGCGGGATGGCCGCGTGGAAGTTTATGGAATTGCTCCGATTTCGATATTGCGAAGGTTTCACTCTGAACTCAAACGAGGCCCCCAAGGCGCGTCGGTGGACGAAGTGGCCGAAAACGCCGCCGAAATTGAAATGGAATTCTCGCGCCAATTTTCAATCGAATACGAGTATTGAGAAAGAGAGAGCATGGACAACTTCAAAGCGCTGATTCGCGAAGTGCCCGATTATCCCAAGCCCGGGATTCTCTTTTATGACCTGACAACTTTGCTCAAGGACAAGCGCGGTTTTCATGAGCTGGTGAGCGAGCTTTGCCGGCATTATAGCGGGAAGCAAATCGATCTCGTGGCGGGAATCGAAGCGCGCGGATTCATTTTCGGTCCGGCCCTGGCGTACGCCCTGGGCGCCGGTTTCATTCCAGTTCGCAAACCGCGGAAGCTGCCGTCCAAAACTGCCGCCGTGACTTACGACCTCGAATATGGCACCGACTCGCTCGAAATTCACGTTGATGCGGTGGTTCCGGGGCAGACGGTGCTTATTTGCGACGACCTGCTCGCTACCGGCGGCACTGCTGCCGCCGCCACGCAGTTACTCCGCAAGCTCAACGCCAATGTAGCCGGCGCCGCTTTTGCCGTCGAGTTGACGTTCTTGAATGGCCGCGCCAAGCTTCCAGGCGTCGACGTTTTCTCCCTCCTTCAGTACGACAAATAGTTCATGGCGCCGATGATTTCTTTACTGATCCCGCCGCCTGATTTCGCTGCCGCACAGCTTCGAACAGCATGATGCCTGCCGCCACAGAAACGTTCAGCGAACGGACCGGACCGGTCGTGGGCAGTGACACGAGAAAATCACAGCGCTTGCGCGTCAGCTCGTGCAGCCCCTCGCCTTCTCGTCCCAGAACAATCCCGATTGAGCCTTTTAGGTCCACGTCCGCGTAGGCTTTCTCCGCACGCTCATCGAGGCCAATCAGCCAATAACCGGCTCCCTTCATTTCTTCCATCGCGCGCACCAGGTTTTTCACTCGCGCCACGGGCAAGTGCGCGAGAGCTCCCGCCGATGCGCGTCCCACGGCATCTGTCAGCCCTGCTGCTCGGCGTTCCGGCACGATCACGCCTTGCGCTCCCGCTGCCAGCGAAGTGCGCACGATAGCACCAAGGTTGTGGGGATCTTCGATCCCGTCGAGAAGCACAAGCAACCCCCGATCGGTTTTCGCCGCAAGCAGGTCTTCTAGGTCAGCCGTTGGTTTGGCGGCGGCGAGTGCGGCGACGCCCTGATGCTCGCGCGTGCGTGTAAGCCTGTCGATCTGCTCGCGATCCTCGAAGCGCACGGGAACACCGAGTGATTTGGCCAGCTGCACGACGGACTCGATGCGCTCGCCATGGCGTCCTCGTGCAATAACGACTCGATCGAGCGGTCGGCCCGCGTTCAGCGCCTCTTCAATGGCATGGAATCCAGTTATCCAATTCATTGTGTTATCAGGATTCGGTTCTAATCGAGCGCTCCGCAAAATTCGAGCGCGCGCTGGCGAGTGGACTTGACGGCGCGTGCAAAATTGAGATTCGAAGCGGTGTCGATCAGCAAGATCACGCGATCGAGTTCGCCTTCCCCGGCTCGGCCCGTCAGCGCCAGGCGGATAGGATGAAACATTGCGCGGCTCCGATACGGAACCGCCAGCTTCATCTCATCGATGATTTGCTTCAAGCGATCCGAGTCCAAATCGCCGCCATCGAGAACTCGGTTGGCGAACTCGCGAATCACTTCACGCGCGCCCGCACGCGCCATCACTTCTTGGCTTTCGCGCAGCGAAAGAATGCCTGCAGCGTCGTACGAGAAGATGAGCTCGAGCAGCGCGGCCAGACTTTCGCGAATGGCGGCGCGAGGTCCCAGAAGGTCCCCAGCCTGCGCCAGCCACCGAATCATCGCGGAATCGAGCTCGACGTTTTGGTCTGGGCGGAGCCAGCCATTCTGGCGCAGAATTTCGGCGACTTCAGTGCCCGTTCGAACGTGCGCCTTTTCAGCAGCAGCCTCGATGGGCGAATCCGAAAGCATCGTAACAGATTCTATCGCAGCGACCGTTTGCATTGCCGGTCAGCTTTCGAGCGTGGCGATTGCCTGCGCTGCGATGGCTTCGCCTCGCCCGATTTCGCCCGTACCTTCGTTTGTTTTCGCTTTTAGGTTGATCTGGTCGGCCGAAATCCCGAGCGACTTTGCCAGCGCTCCGCGCATGGCTGGAAAGTGAGGTCCTAGCTTGGGCCGCTCGCAGATTACCACTGCGTCTAGATGAGTGATGCGCAGGCGCCGCTCATCCAGTAGTTGGCGCGTGTGTTCAAGGAAAAGTAGACTCGAGACGCCCTTCCATTTTGGGTCCGTGTCTGGAAAATGTGTGCCGATGTCTCCTAGGCCAGCGGCTCCTAGTAGAGCGTCACACAGTGCGTGGCTCAGCACGTCGGCATCAGAATGCCCAACCGAGCCTCTCTCGAAAGGGATTTCGATGCCGCCGATTATGAGTCTCCTCCCTTCGGCAAGGCGATGCAGATCGTAACCAATTCCCGTCCGCGTCATCGTTGGCACATCCTGCCGTCCATTATTTGGAACGGCGCTCCTGCTCAAGATAAAACCGCGCCAGATCCATGTCAGCCGGCCGCGTGATCTTCAAATTGCGCTCAGACCCCAGCACGACGAACACGTCATGACCAAACCGCTCGACGATCTGCGCTTCATCCGACCCCGTGACATCGTCCTGCACTGCTTTCTTAAACGCATCCCGAATCAACGCATAGGAGAAGGCTTGCGGCGTTTGCGCCAACACGACGCGCTCCCGCGGAATCGTAGCCGAAATCAGCGCAACATCTTCGGGCAAGCTGGCGCGCTTCACTTCTTTCACTGTATCGATGGCGGGAATGCCAAGGATCGCGGCGCCGCGCCCGCGCGCTTCAGCCAGCACGCGATCCACTTGCGCGACAGTGACAAAGGGACGCACCGCGTCGTGTACCAAAACCATCTCGGTAGAAGAATCCACTTGCGCCAGCGCATTTGCGACCGACTGCTGCCGCGTATCGCCGCCGTGAACCACCCGCGCCGGCCTCCCGATCCCGGCTTTCGCAATCTTGGCCTGTAGCCCGAGAACGTCTTCGGCACGCGTGGCAATGAAAAAGTCGGTGATTGCCGCACTGGCCGCGAGCCTTCGAAGGGTAAAAATCACGAGAGGTTGTCCATCCAGTTCCAGGAATTGCTTGGGAACCTCGGTACCCATTCGTGTTCCAAGCCCTGCAGCAGGTACGATGGCGGCAATTCGGCCCATGGGGACGCCTAGTCTACCGCAAGGGATGAGGACGACGAAATTGCTGATGTGACTGGCCGGAAGCGGAAACCCTGCTGTTATAATTCCGCAATCGGCGCGGACATGAACCGCGCTCCTTCATTTGAAAATGGCCACCTTCAGGATTCAAAACTTTGGCTGCCGCGCGACAGACGCGGATGCCGCCGCGATGCGGCATCACCTGTTATCGCACGGGCTGACGCCCATTTCTGAGGACCACCAAAGCGACGTGGTTGTGCTGAACACCTGCACCGTTACCGCAGCGGCCGATGCACAGGCGCGCGAGGCCGTACGCAAGATACATCGCGCGAATCCCTCGACGAGGATCGTCGTTACCGGGTGCTACGCTCAGCGTGCGCCAGAAGAAATTGCAGGCCTTCCGGGCGTGTCGCTAGTGGTTGGTAATTCACACCAGTCGGAGATTGCGGACGCCATTTCCATCGTTTTTGGCCAGTCGAACGAATCCTCAGATTCTACGGGTCGCGATTTGGTTCCCCTGCAAGGACTTCAGAGCGGCAGCATGACCTTGGCGCGCGGGCCCGCAAAAATTCTCACCGGCGACATCTTCGCCCAGGAAACTATTGCTCTTGAACCGGCGCAGGCGATGGGCGGCGATCGCACGCGGCCCATACTGAAGATTCAGGACGGCTGCAATAACCGCTGCTCGTATTGCGTGATTCCATTCGTGCGTGGGAAGAGCCGCAGCCTTCCGCCGGACATCGTGATTTCGGAAGTGGGTGCGCTCGTCGCCGCCGGAGCGAAAGAGGTCGTATTGAGCGGTATCAACCTGGGCAGCTACGGCCGCGATTTGTTACCGCGAGTCGAGTTTGCAACATTGCTCTCTCGGCTTCTCAGGGAAGCCGACATCGAACAGATCCGGCTTAGTTCGATTGAACCGCAAGACATCACCGAGGATTTTGTCACACTGGCCGCATCGTCGGACCGAATCGCGGCTCATTTCCACGTACCGCTGCAATCGGGGTCGAATCGCATTTTGCGCGCGATGCACCGCTGGTACCGCGCGGAACATTATGCGGAGCGCATCAGGCTTATCCGCGCGCTGATGCCGAATGCGGGGATCGGAGCGGACGTGATCGTCGGTTTTCCGGGAGAAACCGACAGGGATTTCGAAGAAACAGTCGCATTGGTCGAGATGCTGCCCTTCAGTTATCTTCACGTCTTTTCGTTTTCGCCACGGCCGGGAACGAAAGCCGAGAAATTCACCACCGAGGTGCCGAGCGCAATCGTTCGTGAGCGGGCTCGCGCTTTGCGGGCGCTCAGCACAATGAAAGCTGCGGAATTCTGGACGTCCCAGGCGGGGCAGAGTATGCGGGCTTTGACTCTTCACAAACGCGGCTCGGACTGGACCGAGGCGCTAACCGGCAACTATTTGAAGATTCGGATCGCAGGCCAGCTTCCCGCGAACAATTGGCGGCACATTCGTTTGCCCGGCTATGCGAATGAGATTGCTGGCACGGGCGCGTAGCTCCGGACTGCATACTAGAACTTTCGCTCGATTCTCAAGCTTCAAAAATCACCTGAGCCAGAGCTAGGTTCCCGCTGTGCGTGATGCTCAGTGAAATGCTGCTGACACCCAACTGATCCGCGATTTGGCGGGCGATCCCATCCAGGCGCAGCGAGGGCTTTCCGCTCGATGCGTTCGCCACTTCAATGTCACGCCAGCGAACTCCACGGGTCCAACCCGTGCCGAGCGCCTTCATCGCCGCCTCTTTTGCGGCAAATCGCGCGGCGTAACGCTCGAATTTGTTCTTGTGGCTCTCGCAATAGGCTACTTCCCGCGCTGTGTACAGGCGTTCAAGAATTGCTGCCCCGTGTCGTGTGATGGCGGCGGCTATCCGATCCGTTTCCGCGATATCCAAGCCCAGGCCGACAATCATATTGCCTCTGTCGAATTGCCCACGGTGAAATCGCTTCTTCCCCCGCGCGCTGCACGGTTGCGCGATTATACCTATAATCGTCGGAGCGCCTGAGCTGCAGCGGAGTCAGCAATGGCAACAATGACGCGGAAGAAGAAGAAGAAGAACGCTGGTCCCACAAGGCCGAACCGACGCCAGAAAGATGCGGCCTGGAAATTGCAGCCGGTTGGGCGCTTGAAGATTCTTTCGGCCCCTGCATTTGCGCGGCTCCATTGGCTTGTGCACGGATTCAGCACGAGGCCGGGAGGCGCAAGCAAACTCGGTTCAGTCCACGGTGGCAAGGCAGAATCCGCGCTTAACCTTGGTTTCACGAACTGGGACACGCGCGAAAACGTGATCGAAAATCGCAAACGGTTCTTCAGCGCCATCGCAAACACAGGTGTGCGAGTCGCTACCATGCGCCAGATTCACTCGGATATCGTGCGCCAGGTAAGCTCATTTCAACTGGTGGCCGCTCACGAGCCGCCCCAGGGGGACGCGCTTTTCACTTGCGAGAGGGGTATCTGCCTGACGGTCCAGACAGCGGACTGCGTTCCGATTCTGCTGGCCGATACGAAGCACAAGGTCATCGCGGCAATTCACGCTGGATGGCGGGGGACTCTGCAACAGATCGCGGCCAAGACTTTGGGTCGAATGCAAATGGCGTTCGGCTCCGAACCGAAGGACGTGGTGGCCGCCTTCGGCCCGGGAATCGGGGCTTGTTGCTATGAAGTGGGGCACGAGGTTGCCGGTGAGTTCGCGGCACAATTCCCGAAAGCGCGCGCATGGTTCGAGGGCCCATTTGACGCAATCGCGACAGACGACAATGACCCTAACTGGCTACCTTGGCTGACGATGAAGCCGCCCGGGCACGCGCCTCCATCCCCGCGCGTGCGCTTGGATTTGATTGCCGCCAACCGTTCGATCCTTGCGTCCGCGGGACTTCCTGAAGAAAACATTTCAATTTCGGGCTTTTGCACGAGCTGTCGAACTGATCTCTTCTTCAGTTACCGCCGCGAGCGCACCACCGGGCGCATGATGGCGGCGATCGGAATCATCTAGATTTCTCCTGAATTCAGGAAGGTTATCGAGCAGCGCTAGAAATTTGACCTAGCGTTGACGCCGCACCGGTTGATTCAAGCAGCGCCAGTTGCCCGCAGGCGGCCATCACATCCAGCCCGCGCGAATACCGAACAAATGCCGGCACGCCTTTGTCCGTAAGAATCCTTCGAAACTCTTCTACCTGCGCCGCCTCGGGCTTCTCGTAGGGCAACTCGCCTGGATTCCACGGGATTAAATTCACTTTCGCACGAAGATTGGAAAGCAACTTCACCACCCGGCGCGCATCTTCGGGCGAGTCGTTGAACCCGCCAAGCATCACATATTCGAAAGTGAGGTGCTCCCACGGGCGCAGCGGATAGCGGCGGCATACCTTGAGCAGGTTCGCAATCGGATATTTGCGATTAATTGGCATGATCTGATCACGTTGCTCATCACACGAAGCGTTGAGCGAAATCGCGAGTTTGGGCCGGATTTTCTCCTGCGCGAGGCGTTCAATCCCCGGAATGATGCCGCTCGTCGAAAGCGTCACGTGCTTCGGCGAAATAGCCATCGCGTTCGGATCGAGCAGGATTCGCACGGCGGCCATCGCTGCCTCGTAGTTCAGCAACGGCTCGCCTTGCCCCATTAGAACAACATTTGCTTGCGGCTTTAGCGACGCGCGATTGTCTTCCAAAGCAACGAGCACTTGGCCGATGATTTCACCGGCAGTGAGATTCCGTATCAAGCCCAGCGTCGCAGTCAAGCAGAAGCGGCAATCGACTGCGCAGCCTGCTTGCGTTGAGATGCAGATTGTCTGGCGGTTGTCTTCAGGGATGAAAACGGTTTCAATGTTTGTGCCCCTCCCACCGCTACGTGTGGCACCCGCATCGCCCCCGTCCAGCTCAAGAACGTAGCGAACCGTGCCGTCATTCGAGTGGTACCGGCGGAGGATCTGCGGCAGGGAAATCACGGTCTCGCTCGCCAACTCTTCGCGAAACGGCGCGGGAAGACTAGTCATTGCCGCGGAGCTGAACCGGCGCTCGGCATACAGCGCGTGGTAAATCTGCGAGCCACGATAGGCGGGCTCGCCGAGCTCTTGCGCGAGTTCGCGCAGCTCTTCTGCTGATTTGCCGAGCAGATTACACGCGTCCTTTGATTGGGGCGATACCATCGAAATATCCATCATATCACGCGCAAAACGCAGCGACTTTTCGCCGCGGGATTCGTCGTGCGGCGTTATAATCCCCAGCCAAAGCTCGGCTCTCGCATGCGGGGCATAACCATGGAAATTCTTGCCATCGATGACTGGGTGAAGCGCCTGGGCGCGATTTCACCCACAGATTTCACGATCCCCCGGGTTCTGCAGTTCACCGAGCGCCATCAAGTGCGCCCGGACACTCTCGATCCCTATCTTTTTTGGGCCAAGAGCCACTACACTCGAAATCTGATCTACAAATCCGATTTGTTCGAAGTAATGGCCATTTGTTGGGAAGTCGGCCAGGTAAGCCGTATTCATAATCATCGCGGCCAGAATTGCTGGATGAGCGCTCCTATCGGCCGGCTGAGAGTTCAGAATTTCGAAGTGAAAGACCGTGATGCCGCCCGCGGAAAATGCCACCTCCTTCCCAGCGGCTTCTACGACATGGACCCCGAACATCCCGGCGTCGTCGAGCCCGAGCACCCCGTTCATCAGGTGCTGAACTTAGCTGAATTTGGTCAGCGTGCGGTCAGCATTCACATTTATTCCTATCCGTACTCGAGCTGCGAGATCTACCTGATGGACAAGGGTTCCTATGCGGATGTTCCTCTTCACTATTCCAGCGAGTACGGAAAACTGTCCCCCGACGAAAAACTGATGTAGCCCCGTTCCTTCTGTCGCTCCAAGCAAGAGAATAAGAAACATTCCACTCCGCAGCGATGACATTTGCCGCCGCCGCGTGCAAAAATAGAAACGTGACGTCCCAAAATTCCCGCGATGTTCAAAAGGCAATTCTGCCTAACGGCCTCGTGATCCTCACCGAGCGAATGGAACACGTCCATTCAGTCTCCGTCGGAATCTGGCTGCGCTCCGGCTCGCGCCGCGAACCTGCGGAGCTCAACGGCATCTCGCATTTCATCGAACACATGGTCTTCAAGGGCACGCGGCGCCGCACTGCTCAGGATATCGCGCGCGAGGTGGACAGCATCGGGGGCATGCTCGACGCCTTCACCGCGAAAGAAATGGTCTGTTTCAACACGCGGATTCTCGACGAACATCTGCCGAAAGCCTTCGACATCATTTCGGACATGCTCATCGACCCGAAATTCGACGATGAAGACATCTCTCGCGAACGCTCTGTCATTCTCGAAGAAATTCGTATGACCCAGGACAATCCCGAGGATCTGGTCCACGAACTCTTCACACAGAATTTCTGGAATCCGCACGCGCTCGGCAGACCGATCCTCGGCACGCCCGAGACCGTCTCGGCATTTACCCGCGAAACGCTGCAAGCCTGGTTTCGGCACTGGTATGCGCCGAACAATATCGTCGTAACGGCTGCCGGGCACTTAGCACATCGCGAAATGGTGGACTTGGTCGCCGGCCGTTTTGCCAAACTGGCGCCGTCAAAGGATGGCTCAGCGGACCCGCAGCCCGTGCCGTCTCCACACGTCACGTTGTGCCAGAAGAATGAGCTCGAGCAAGTGCACATCTGCGTAGGCGTTCCGGCGCTGCCTATGTCGGACCGCCGACGGTTCGCCGTATCGATTCTGAACAACGTGCTGGGCGGCGGCATGTCCTCGCGGCTGTTTCAAAATATCCGCGAGAAACTCGGCCTCGCCTACGCGATTTTCAGCGAACTGAATGCCTATCGCGACGTAGGTGTTTTGTCGGTCTACGCGGGGACTTCCCTGGACACCGCCGACCAGCTCATCCGATGTATTCTCGACGAATTTCGACAATTGAAAGAAGAACCGTTGACGGACGAAGAGCTGCGCCGGGCCAAAGATCACCTGAAAGGCGCTACGCTGCTCGCCCTCGAAGGCACCGGCCAGCGCATGAATAGCCTCGCGCGCTACCACATCTACTTCAATCGCTATTTCACGCCCGACGAACTCATTTCTATGCTCGAAAGTGTCACAGTCGAAGACATTCGCGGGATCGCCCGCGAATTCTTCCAGTCAGAGCAAGTGGCAGCGTCAGTGGTCGGCAACATCGACGGATTTGGACTCACCCGCGATCAACTCGCCGTATAGGTCCTTACAAGCCCTGGAGGACTGAAGCCCGCTCCGCAGAACTGCAGTGGGGCTGGTATTCGAGCTGCCGATAATCTCTCGGATGAAATTGGTTTCCTCAGGGCGATACGGTTCCCCATTTTCGCGGAAAATATCGTGGAACCAAACTTCCGGCTGGTGGTCGACGTACGGATGTTCCCAGGAATCCCACGGGTAAATGGTCTGAGTTTTGCCCGCTACGAATCCCCAGTTGATGGCCCCCACGTGATATTTCTTGGCGATCGGCAGCGACCCTTGAAAGGTACTCCCGTTTTTGCGTGCCATATATTCCGTGCAGATGATGGGGCGATTGAAATGCTGAAGGGAAAGAATTCGCTCTTCGAACATGGGCGGCTTCTCATAACTGTGGAATGAGACGATGTCTGATTCTCTGAGTTGAATCGTCTCCATCGGACTCAGTTTCTTGCCGGCACCCCAATCGCCGTTCCAAACGCCGCTGGTCAAAGGTTGACTCGCGCCGGCTTCGCGCGCCCAAGCGTAAACCTGGGGCAGCAGCGCGAGCACCAGATCGACTTTGTCCTTTGGCTCCAAATTCCCATAACTGCCGTCGTTCGTGTTATCGGGCTCATTCCACAAATCCCATGCCAGCACTCGCTCGTCCTGGCCGAAAGCGCCTACGACGCCCTTCACATACGCTTCGAGACGCGGATACCGAGCAGTGTCCGACAAGGCTTTTGCGCCAGGGCTTTGCACCCACCCGGAATTGTGCACTCCCGGCCGTGGCTCGTGTTGCTTTCCGAGGCGTGGATTCGGATCCCAAACCGAATCGAAGAGTACGAATATCGGGCGGATGTGATGTTTCGAGCTGATGGTAAGAAAGGTGTCGATGCGCTTCTTGAATCCTTCGGGATCTTGCTGATAAAGCAAGTCGTGCAGGAAAACGCGCATCGTGTTGAATCGGATCGTTTCCGCCCATGTTAGTTCCTGGTCGATGCGCTTGGGATCGAACGTGCTCGCCTGCCACATCTCCAGCTCGTTGATCGCGTACGAGGGTATGTAATCGCTTCCCACCAGCCACGGCTGTTTCGCGTACCAGCCGTTGGCTGCTGCTTCGGTCCATCGCGAGCGCGGCGAAGTGGATTTTTGTGATGGATGTGCGGCGCTAAAATTGGCTGCGCAGAAAACCAACGCAAAAACGAACCGCCGAAGAATTCGGCCCATTCGTTGTGAATCCGATCTTCCTCTATCACTCACCTTGCTTCTCCGGTGGACAGCCCTGCATTGAAAACTTTACGGCGTCGGTGTAAATACCACTGCCATGCCCCCACTCACTCGCAAGCTGAACGTGGCCATGATCGGTCACGGATTTATGGGACGCGCACATTCTAACGCATTCCGTCAGGTTGGCTACTTCTTCGACAGACCCTACGAGTTCAAGCTCAAAGTTATCTGCGGACGGAATCTTGATTCTGTCCAGGCATTCGCGAGCCACTGGGGATGGGAAGAAGCCGCCGTCGACTGGCAATCCGTCATCAGCCGAAAAGACATCGACGTCGTGAACATCGGCGCGCCCAATCATCTCCATGCGCCCATCGCAATCGCTGCGGCTAAAGCCGGGAAGATCGTCTTCTGCGAAAAGCCGCTTGCGCTGAATCTTGAGGAAGCTCGGCGGATGGCAGAGGCCGCCCGGAAAGTTCCTAACCTCGTTTGGTTCAATTACCGGCGCGTGCCGGCCATTGCCCTGGCGAAGCGACTGGTTCAGGAAGGCCGCGTCGGCACGCCCTATCACTATCGAGCCACCTATCTCCAGAGTTGGGGGCCTGATCCCAGGCGCTTGGGAATCTGGAGATTCCGCAAATCCGACGCGGGCTCGGGCGCGATGGGCGATCTGCTTTCGCACGCGCTCGACTTAGGTCTGCTTCTGAACGGCCCTATCACAGAAATTACTGGGATGCTGAACACATTCATCCCGGATCGAGAAGTGGATGACGCGGCGTTGCTGCTGGCTCGATTTGCGAACGGAAGTGTGGGCTCCTTTGAAGCCACTCGGTTCGCGATCGGCTGCCGCAATCGAAACTGTTTCGAAATTCACGGCTCGGAAGGCGCGCTTCGCTTCAATCTGGAAGATCTCAACAGGCTCGAAGTTTTTACTACCAGCGATGCCCCGGATGTTCCCGGATATCACAATGTTCTGGTCACGGGCCCTGATCACCCCTACGTCGGCCATTATTGGCCGCCCGGCCACATCATCGGTTGGGAGCACACCTTCATTTCAACCCTGGCGGACTTCCTCGAGTGTCTCTCAAAGAATGAGCCCTTTCATGCCAATTTCGACGATGCTCTTCAAGTCCAACGGCTAATGGACGCGGTGGAAACTTCCTCGAAGAACAAATCTTGGATTCGCGTTGACGTCGCGTGATCTATGAAGCCGTTGGGCCTGTCTCGGGCCTATCGCCGGGATCAGGCGCTTTTCTTCATGTTGACGACCCTGCTTAGATGTTTCACGTTCCGCGCCATCTCCGCTGCCGGCGTGCTCCCGAATCCTAAAATGAAACCCTGACGCGCCCTCTTGCTTAGGTAAGCGGGAGAGAGCGGCCATACCCAGAGATTCTCTCGAGCCGCTCGCTGGGCTATTTCTTGATCGCTGCCGCTTCCCAGCAGCATCACCGTCAGATGCATTCCTGCCTCCCCGCCGATCGGCTGGAGCGCGGAACCGAATTCCTGTTTGATTGATTCGACAAGCGCGGCGCGTCGTTCTCGGTACAGTGTCCGCATCCGCCGGACGTGACGCGAGAAGTGCCCTTCACTTATAAAGTCCGCAAGTGCAGCTTGATAGAGATGAGCCGGGCTCACGTCCATAGCGTGGCGCACGGCAAGAAAGCGGTCCACGAGATCGTTCGGGACCGCCAGGTACCCCACCCGGAGCGACGGAAACAAAACCTTGCTGAAGGTTCCGATATAGACCACCCGAGAAGAAGGATCGAGGCCCTGCAATGACGCGACTGGCTTGCTGTTGTAGCGGTATTCACTGTCGTAATCATCTTCAATGATCCAGGCGCCCGCTTGGCGCGCCCAGTGAAGCAACTGAAATCGCCGCGACGCACTCATGGTAACGCCAAGCGGATACTGGTGCGACGGCGCGACAAATACCGCGCGTGCCTTCCGGCATTTTTTGATGCCCGACGCGACATTCAGCCCCTCGTCGTCAACTTCAACCGGCACAATGCGACATCCCGCACCAATCAGAACGTGTCGCGCCAGCCAGTAGCCCGGCTCTTCCAGCCAGACGGGAGCGCCCGGCTCAAGCAAAACTCGGGTCGCCAGATCCAGCGCCTGTTGTGATCCACTGACGATTAGGATTTGATCTGGCTCGCACCGAACGCCACGTGACGTCCGCAAATAAGCGGCAATCGCCTCCCGCAATTGCTTCAGCCCTAGCGGGTGACCGTATCGAAGTGTCCCGATCACCGGGTTACGGCAATGCCGGGCGATAAGATTCGCCCATATCTTCACCGGAAATGCGTCCAGCGCGGGTTGGCTCGCGCTGAAAGCGCCCTGGCCATGTACCCACGGAATTCGCTCGTAACGGGGAACAGCCGACGCAGTGGGTGCGATTCTTCTGGGCCCAACGCGAACTCGAGCAGGAGAAGACGCGCGGCTCTCTGTGCCGGCTATCTGGTCGGGTAGAGAACTGGAGACGAATGTCCCGGCGCCGACGCGAGATTCGAAATAGCCTTCCGCTAAAAGCTGCGCGTAAGCATTGAGAACCGGAATCCGCGAAATCCCTAACTCCGAGGCAAGAACGCGAGTGGACGGAACCTGCTGCCCTGGACTCAGGCTCCGGCCAACGATAGCCGCTCGAAAACCGTCGTAAATCTGCCTGTGCAGAGGGTGGGCGCAGTCGCGGTCGATGACAATGAGGGGCGAAAAGCCTCCCGGTCCTTTCCTCATTGATCCACTATAGTGGTCATATCAGAACGGAGTCAATTGGCTATTGCTGCAGACCACTTACTGAGCAAAAGTGCGAATCTCGAGGTAAAGGCCTTTCGTGTCGAACTTTGGTCTCAAATCGCTGCTCGATTTTCCGGCGGTTTTGGTCGCCTCGGGTTTACTTTCCAAAGCGGTCTGGCCTTATTTGGCTTCTTTGGTGATTGCCGTTATCGGGCTCCCGCGGACATTCAAAGCGGCCAGGGAATACTTCGAACCAGCCGATAAACTCATCCAGTTCGGTCCAGCGTTCTTTGCCATACCGATGGCCGTCTTCGGAACCGACCATTTCCTGGAAGCTAGATTTGTGGCCCAGATCGTCCCCGCATGGATGCCCTGGCACTTGTTTTGGGTCTACTTCGTGGGGATCGCACTGTTCGCCGCGGCGTTAAGCCTGGCAACCGGTGTCGAGGCAACATTGGCAGCCACGTTGCTCGGTATCATGATTTTCTCATTCGTTTTGCTCATTTTCTTGCCCGACTGCTTCAAGACTCACTTCGAGAAGATCTTTGTGACCCTTCTTCTCAGGGAGTCCACATTGAGCAGCGCGGTCCTCGCTTTTGCGGCCTCTCGGACGCACTGGCGCGGCTCTAACGTCGTCATCACCGCGGCTCGCTTCATCGTAGCCACGGCGATGGCAGTTTATGGGGTCGACCATTTTCTGAATCCCCTCACCGCTCCGGGCATTCCCCAGGACGATCCAACCTACATTGTGACTATGCCGTCCTGGGTTCCCGCGCATCCTTTCTGGGCTTACGCAACCGGGGCCATCCTGATCTTTTGCGCCTCCGCGATCGCTCTCGGCAAGCATGCGCGGCTGGCTGCCACCGCCATAGGGGCAACCGTCCTTGTGTTGATCTTCTTGGTTTACATTCCGCTTACGATCAGTCGGCTGTCTGACGTCGACAAGGGTCTTAATTACCTGGCCATTCACTTTGCACTCGCCGGCGCTGCGTTGTCTCTCGCTGGTGCGTTGCCGAAAAACGCTCCCAAGCAAGTCAATGTCGCCGTCAGGGAGGCGTAGGCCAGCACCGATTTTCCGCGCTTGCCTGCTCGACCGCTCGCGGCCGGAGCAAACCAAAAGGAGCGCGTCGGCGTATATTCCTGTGGAGGGTTGAGTATGAAGGGTCCTTCCTGGATGTCGGTCCTACTCCTTGCGTTCTCGCTTGGAAGTGCGAATTCGCAGAGTGTTCCCTCCGCGCAAACGCCTGCTGGCTCGCCGGATCGCAAACCCGTCATCGTCGAGCTTTTCACGTCCGAAGGCTGTTCCAGTTGCCCGCCCGCAGACAACTTGTTGCGCGCGCTCGAAACCAAGCAGCCCATCGCAGGCGCGGAAATCATCGCTCTCGAAGAACACGTGGACTATTGGAACCAGGACGGTTGGGAGGATCCATACTCTTCCGCTGAGTGGACGGACCGTCAGAAAGACTACGTAGAAAAGTTTAAAGGCAGCGGCCCCTACACGCCGCAGATGATTGTCGACGGGGAAAAGGAATTTACGGGAAACAATGCGCGCGCGGCGCAAGAAAATATTCGCGCGGCTCTTCAGCAGCAACTGGCCAAAGTGTCGATCGTTCCGGACGTGCCCGGCAAGGGCGACGAACAGCATTTCCAGGTGCGCGTCGGCGACTTGCCCTCCGGAGGTGACAAGGCGGATGTGTGGCTCGCGGTAACCGAAGACGGCCTGCAGGCTAACGTGGAGGCAGGCGAGAACAAGGGCAAAACGCTGCAGCACGCTGCCGTTGTCCGCTCCTTGCAGAAAATTGGATCTACCGGCTCGAAAGGCGCAGCCGATTTTTCTGGCGATCCTCAGGTGAAGTTCAAACCCAACTGGAAGAGAGAAAATCTTCGTGTGGTGGTCTTCGTGCAGGATAAGAAGAGCTGGCGGATTCTTGGTGCAGCTTCGGCGAAGATCGCGGGGTAAGACGCTCGTTAGCAGTCTCGATGGCAAAGCTGAGGAGTGCCGGTCAGGTTCCGCTTTTCGCGAACTGCCTTCTCGTTTGCCTCTTGAGCACCGCTGGCATGTTGACCCCCACACGGAGCGACAAATCCGCTAGCCGCTCAGGCTGCCATTTCACCCTTTTTCAGTGACTTTCTCGGCGCTCCGTCTGCAAAATCGGGCATTCGGCAACGTCTCCTAGCCGAGTCACAAGATTCCTCGTCGGTGTGCTTCTGGAATTGCCTTCTAACGATGACGACAAACAAATTTCACGATTAAGGTAGAATCGTATTGCGAGAGTGTCCTAAATGAGGTTTTTTCGTTCGTCCGTCCTAATCGTAGGGGCTTGGGTTGTGTTTGCCGGAGGGTATACAGCGGCGTCGTTGCTGCTTCCCCGCGGTTCTGCTCAGACCACTTACAGTGACCTCACGGAAGCTTTTGTCGCGCTTTTTGCCAACACCTGCCTGCTCTGGAACGCCGCTTCACCTTATCGCCGCCGCAATGCCTTTTGGATGCTTCTGGCGCTCGGCTGCACGTTTTGGCTTGCTGGGCAGCTTTTCTGGACCTATTTTGAATTGGTTTTGCACCGCAGCGTGCACAGCCCGTTTCCGGGCGATTTGCTCTTCTTTCTGCACACGGTTCCCTTCATGGCGGCTCTGGCGCTTATGCCCCATGCCCGCAAAATGCGTGAAACGCTCCGCTATGGCTTCCTCGACTTACTCATTCTGGCAATCGTCTGGCTCTACGTTTACGTCTTCGTCGCGATGCCCTGGAAAACGGTTTGGCCCGCCGAGAGTGTATTTGCCGCCCGGGACCTGGAAATCTATATGCTCGAGAACATGGTGGTCGTGGTTGGCTTCGGTATCCTCTTCCTGCGCTCAAACGGGCCTTGGCGTGTCATCTATGGCAATTTGTTTGGTGCCATGAGCCTGTATGCCGGTGGCTATCTTGTCGCGCACCGCGCGGTAGCGGATGGCCAAATGTTTTCCGGCAGCCTCTACACGTTGCCGTTCATCGCCACGTTTCTGTGGCTCGGATCCATAGGCATCATGGCTCGGAAACTCGTTCTCGAGCCGGAACCCCTCGCCACGGGGTTGCGCCGAGACACGCAGTGGCCGCTGCGCCTGGCGATGCTCGGCGTCTTGTGCGCGATCCCTCTTGCCTATTGGGCCGTATTCGTCAGCGACGCGCCGTCGCCCGTAAAGAATTATCGGCTGATCGTCACTCTGGCGACACTTCTGATCGCTACCTCCCTGGTCTTCTTGCGGCAGCAGCTCGTCTATCGCGAGCGCACGCAACTCGTTCACGATCTGTGGGAATCGCTCGAAAACGTCAAGCGCTTGCAGACTCATTTCGTGCAGTCCGAAAAACTCGCATCCCTCGGCCAGTTGGCCGCCGGCGCCGCACACGAAATCAACAACCCGCTTACGGCTATTCTTGGCTACGCCGACGTTCTGACCGCGGAAAATCAACCCGACACGCGGCCCCACACGATCGGCGAAAAAATCCGCGAGCAGGCCCGGCGCACCAAGGACCTCGTTAACAATCTGCTCAGTTTCGCGCGCCAGGTTCCAGTCGAAAAGCAATTGCTCGATATCAATACCGTTCTCACCGGCGCCGTGCAGCTCCGCAACCTCGATCTGCGCGAGAAGAACATTCGCATCGAGCTGGAAAGCCGTAGCGTTCTTCCCGCGGTTCGTGGCGACCCCAATCAACTGCTCCAGGTTTTTTACCATTTGATCAGCAACGCGGTTGACGCCATGGAAGAAACCGGAGGCGGCGTGCTGCTGATTCGCACCTTGCGCGAGCGCGGAAGCCTCATCATCGAATTTTCCGACACCGGTCCGGGTTTGAAGGAGCCCGAAAAGGTATTCGATCCCTTTTACACTACCAAGCCCGTTGGGAAAGGCACTGGGCTCGGCCTGAGCATTTGCTACGGCGTGATGCAGGAGCATGGCGGCCGCATCACTGGCTTTAACCGTGCAGAAGGTGGCTGCACTTTTCGTCTGGAACTTCCTGCGGTCCTCGCGGTTTTTCCTCAGGCTGCCGCCCCACCCAGCACGCCTACGAAGGCCCGCTCCTCTTAGTACCTCACACCCGCTCTCACATCCGGGCTTCTTGTAATGTGCTAGAGTCGAAAACTCATGGACGCCATCATCACTGAAGCGTTAACTCGCCGGTTTGGCGACTTATTAGCGGTCAAAGATGTCGACTTGCGCGTTGCGCCCGGCCAGTTCTTCGGTTTTCTCGGGCCCAACGGCGCTGGAAAGTCCACGACCATCAAGATGCTTACCGGTTTGCTCGCGCCGTCTTCGGGCCGCATCGAAATTCTTGGTTTGGACCTTACGCTCACTCCCGTCGAAGTCAAACGTCAGATCGGCGTTGTTCCCGAAGGCCTGGCTCTGTTCGGGCGCCTCACCGGGCGCGAGTACTTGAATTTCGTTGGCCGCATGTACGGCCTCGACGTTCGCACTGCGGCGAGTCGCACCGCCGAGCTGCTCGAATTTATGCAGCTTGACGATGACCCCCAAAAACTCGTTACCGACTATTCCCACGGGATGCAGAAGAAACTCGCGCTTGCTGCCGCCGTCATTCACGGCCCGAAGATTCTCTTCCTCGACGAGCCTTTCGAAGGCGTCGACGCCATCGCCTCTGGCACTCTGAAAGCTATGCTCCAGCGCATGATCTCCCGCGGCGCCACCATTTTCCTCACGTCTCACGTGCTCGAAATCGTCGAGCGCCTTTGCAGCCACGTCGCCATTATTCATCGCGGCGTCCTCGTCGCGCAGGGCTCGCTCGAAGACCTGCGCGCGGGAGTCGCCGCGCAGGCCGACGCCGCTCCGCACGACGGCGAAACGCCCGGCGCGACCGTCGCTCCCGGCGAAAAACTTACGCTCGAAGAAATCTTCCTCCGCATCGTGGGTGGATCCCGCCTCGCCGACCAGGAGCTTTCATGGCTGGGCTGAGCATCTCCGCGGAATCTCGGGGCCAGTTCGCAGCCATCGCTCGTGTTCGCTGGCAGATTTTCGTCAATTCGCTCCGCACCGTGCAGGGCCGCCTCGAGATGGTCTCGCGCCTCTTCATCGGGTTTTCCTTCGCAATGGCTGGTGTCGGCGGCGCCATTGGTCTCGCCGCAGCATCATGGTATTTCATCTCGCACCGCCGGTCTGTGTGGCTGGCGCTGGTGCTCTGGATCATTTTCATCTTCTGGCAACTCTTCCCCGTCGTCGCCAGCGCCTTTACGGAAGCTTTCGATTCTTCGGCCCTGCTTCGTTTTCCGCTCACCTACTCTTCCTATTTTCTTGTGCGACTCGTCTACGGCTCTCTCGATCCTGCCACCGGGCTCGGCTGGCTCTGGCTCCTTGGTATCTGGATTGGGATCATCATCGCGAATCCGCAATTGAGTGTGCCGAGCGCTCTCGTACTTTTGATCTTCGCTCTGATGAACATTTTTCTCGCCCGCATGATTTTCGCGTGGATGGAACGGTGGCTCGCCCGCCGCAAGACCCGCGAAATCATGGGGCTCGTTTTCCTCTTGATCATTATCAGCTTTCAGTTCATTGGGCCGATCACAGGCCGGCTGCTCGGCAGGCAGCATCCCGATATTTCGCGTTTCAGCGAGTTTGTTTTGCCCGTCGAACGCGTATTCCCGCCGGGTGTGGCTGCCTCCGCCCTCGAGAATTTCTCGCGCGGCGATTTCGCACGCGGCTTCGCATCTTTGGGTTTTCTCTGTCTGTATGCGGCTGCGTTTCTTTGGCTGCTGAACCTTCGTGTGGGGGCGCAATTCCGTGGCGAAAATCTCAGTGAAGCGCCGGCGCCTGGCGTTCCTCGCCGCGTGGCGCGCGGCGCCGGCGCCAACCCGCAGGCTGTGCCGCTTCGCACCGGCTGGAATATCCCTTTTGTTTCCGGACCTGTCGCCGCAATCTTCGAGAAGGAAATTCGCTACCTGTCGCGCAGCGGCCCAATCCTCTTCACACTCGTAATGCCCCTCGTCATCCTTCTGATCTTCCGCGTCTCGCCCGGAAAATCAGGCGGAGCCAACCTCCTTGGCCACGCGTCAAACCTTGCCTTCCCCATCGGCGCTGCCTATGCGCTGCTCATGCTGACGAACCTTGTCTACAATAATTTCGGTGCCGACGGTGGTGGCATTCAGCTCTTTTTCGTCGCGCCGGTTCGCTTTCACGAAATCGTGTTCGCTAAGAACCTCGTGCACTCCGCCATTCTCGCCCTCGAAATGTTCCTGGTTTGGCTCGAAGTGGTTTTTCTCTACCGTCCGCCGGCGCTCTGGTACACGATCACGACGATAGCGGCGGTGCTTTTCGCTGCACCTGTCAATATGATGGCGGGAAATTTGCTCTCCATTTATACGCCGAAGAAATTCGATTTCGGCACTCTTGGGCGCCAGCGCGCCTCCAACACAACTGCGTTTGCGAGTCTCGGCGTGCAGGCCGGCGTCATCTTCCTAGGTGCAGGCGCATTTGGCATCGGCTATGTGCTGCATCGCCTTTGGATTTCCACCGTTCTTCTACTCGCGCTCGCGGGCATCGCTTTTGTTTGCTACGACCTGGTCTTGAATCGCCTGGACCGTATCGCTCTCGGCCGCCGCGAAACACTCATCTCCGAACTCTGTCGCACCTGACCTGCTCGGCCCTAGGCCGGCTCGTCCCCGTTGTGCGCTCCTTGTGGATGCCTTGGATTCGATCGCCGTCTAATTGATTGGTGGCAGCGAAAAGAAAAATGTTGCGTCTCGATTTCTCTCACCTTCCGCCCAAAGCCTGCCGCCATGTTTGGCGATCATTCTTTCCACCGTGGCAGGCCGATACCCGTTCCGGGAATTCTTGCTGGCTGTGGAGCCTCTGGAATGCTCCGAATAGTCTCCTTGCGTCTTTCGGTTCGAACCCCGCCCCATTGTCGTTGACGAAAAACACTGTGCTGTTCCAGACTGGAACACCGCCTTCCTGTACGCGAGTCCAAGCCAAACCTTCTGAGGGAAGATCCAGATGCAGCGCGTACACTTGCCCGCCAGTAGAGAGTAACTAGCAGTTTTTCCGGTCCCGCAGACTAGTTTGAGGTTGCTGTCGGTGGTTGATTGGCCTGCAGTTCACGAGCGCGCGCAAGCAGCTTCTTCAATTTACCCTCGATCGACGCATCCCCAATATGCTCGTCCTGAAGAACGCCATCCGCATCGATTGTAAACGTGTGCGGAATCGCGCTCACATCGAAAAGCTTTGACACCGGACCCGTGTATCCCCCGTCGCGGTAATTCAGCCACGTCATTCCGTTCTTGCCGACGAACTCTTTCCATTTTTGCTCGTCCGAATCCAGGCTCACGCTCAGCACAACCAGCGGCTGACCGTCGAATTGTTTCGCGATCTCACGCAGATGCGGCAGAGCCTCGCGACACGGCCCGCACCATGTCGCCCAGAAATCCAGCAGCACCACCTTCCCTTGCAAATCGTCCAGTGAAAGGCGCCGCCCGTCGATTGTCGTCACCGCGAACGCCGGAGCCATCCTCTCCCGCGCCAGTTCCGGATCACTGATGTATCGCAGCGCCCTCTGCTGCATCGGATCATTCTCTTTCGCCACCTTGACGAAATTTTCGAATTCAGCCTTCGCGGCGTCGTCCTGGTTCATGTGCGCGAGCGCTCGTCCGTCCAGAAACATAGCAAGCGGGAAATTCGGAGCCGCGGCCATTGCCTTCGTCATTTCGTCATGCGTGCGGCTGAAGAACTCGTCTTTGTGCCTCGCCAGGCCCTCGCCCATCAGAATCACGCCAAGCTGGTAATGCGCGCGCGCCATTTCCTTATTGCCTTGCGCCTCCGCCACCAGTTCGTCTCCCGCGTTTTCGGCCGCTTTCCAATCCCGCAGCTCCACCGCGTACTTGATGATTTTCTTCTGGCACGCGACGCAGTGTCCGCCATCCTGCTTGTCCGCCTTCTTGAAGCCGTCGAGAGCCGCCTCTTCCTGATGATGATGTAAATATTCGAGCGCCTCTTTATAAGTCTTTTGCGCCTTGTCGTTCGTAGGACCCTCCGCCGAGTCCTGCCCCAGCGCGCTTGCGACCGCCAACGCCAAAAACCCTAGAACCGTGAAGTACCGCATGAGAGCCCTCCCGATCCGTCCAGACCAATGTGGGATCCTGACGTAAATTCCTGGTCACAGCCATGTAACAGGTCACTGCGGGCGTTACTGAACGATAGCTCAGAAATACTCGCCCTACCTTCCCCGTGTCAAGCAATCCTCTGGTGTAACCGCGATGCATGCTGTATTCGCCTGCTCCAGTCGCCAACGCAGAACGCGGCTGTTGACCGCGAGTCGCCCCACAGGTCCTTGGATAACTTTGTTGAATTATTCAATGAGCTTCGTGAAAAACTCAGCGGGCTGCCATCGGCCCGCGAGAGCGGCGATTCCGTCCACCGACCCTAAATCCTTTCGGTTGTTCACGGAGCCCGACTCGAGAATTGCGGACGCACCTGGAAGGGAGATTGCTCCTCACAGAAACAGAGCCGAACAGGCTGCTTTTCTGAAAGGGGAAGAGAAAATGGCAAAAACCAAGAAACTCACGCCCGGCAAAAAAATTGAAAAGACGCAGGCACCGACCCTGCGTATAAAAGACCCAGGCGGCGTGATTCGTCTCGGTTTCGTCTGAATGCCCGTGCCGGCTTCAATGGCGTCGCCGCTGACTGCGGGCCGGCACAACTAGGTCTAGCATTAAGGGAGAGGAAGCTCGAAGCCACGAAGTCTCTCAGTGCAATACCAGTCGATCCATCTCGCCAGTAGCTATATGACGGCTGCGGCGCAAGGCGGATAAAGGGGAGCGATCTTCCATCCATCGTCTGCAACAACCCGTTATCCGCCTTGATTCTTCCTCGGCCCACGGTCCACCTTCCCACCACAATTTGCGCTTTTACTGTTGATTGCGATTATAGTGAAAACTAACTAGGTAGTTCTGGCGATGAGGGGCATGCCCTGGGCGGGATTCGCGGCCATTTTTTACTCGATTCTTTTCAATAGCCACGATTGTGAGAAAAATGTCGACAACACATGAAACCTTCTTGACAACGGAACATCGAATCCGTATAGTTGGCGTTTGTCCGTAGACCTTCCAGCTGGCCTGGGATGTTCTGCTCTTTGACAATCGAGTGAAACAAGCCAGAACCCGTTTTCTGCCGTTGACTTATTGTCAGCGGCGGAGCTGCCACTGCCACTCCTTCGGAGTAGCGGTGGCAGTGGTTTTGAGAAAAACCGAGCGATTTTAACAGTTCGTTCCAATCGTGACGCGAGTCACGGTTGAAACACCGGATTCAAACGAGAGTTTGATCCTGGCTCAGAGCGAACGCTGGCGGCGTGCTTAACACATGCAAGTCGAACGGGTGTAGCAATACATCCGTGGCGAACGGGTGCGTAACACGTGGATAACCTTCCT